>OLNH01000843.1_pt1 | contig 21245 bp, 21 predicted proteins | sample 1643101 | NCBI WGS metagenome assembly OLNH01 (sample SAMEA3136758, study PRJEB25190) | human gut metagenome | biome: human gut; feature: human-associated habitat; material: faeces | place: Austria | collected 2013
TTTTTTCTATGGTTTTATTTCGGTTTTGATTTCATCGCTAATTCTTTTAATTATTTTTTTAGTATATAAAATGTTGAAAAAAAATAATTTAGTAAAAAAATTTTAATAATATACTATTAATTAGGAGGAATTTATATAAAAAAGATTGTATTTTCCAGTTTTCCAGACTTTTCTGATAACTGTAAGGCATTATTCTACTCTATGATAGAAGAAGATATCGAGGCAAAATATGTATGGTTGTATTCAGATTTAAGTAGGATATCCACATTCTCTAATCAATTAGAATTTTTCGGGATAGACAATATTACTTTTATCAAAAAGAATACTTTGAGAGGAATATTTCATTATTTAACAGCTTCTTTTATTTTTACAACACATGGTATGTTTGAACAGATACCAATATTACCATGGCAAAAGAAAATAAATCTTTGGCATGGCATGCCTTTAAAAACAATTGGAAGTCTATTACCAAATGGTAAAAAAAATAAATTACAATTATCATATACAATATCTAACGGGTTCTTATTTAATGAAACAATTTGTCAAGCTTTTTCAGTTAAGAATAAAAAAATTTTAAAAATAGGTTCGCCACGTAATGATATGCTTTTTAGACAAACAGATTTTTCGTTTCAGAAAATTTTCGGTAATAAATTTCCAACGATTATGTGGTTGCCTACATATAGGAAAAGTAGAGTAGGAAATATAATGAATGATGGAAAATTTGACCCTCAGGAGATTGGATCACTGATGTTCTCGGATTTAGAAGTACTTAATAAATATTGTAAAAGTATTAAAAAAAATGTACTAATCAAATTACATCCGATGGATATACTTTCTGAAAATAGGTTATTAATAAAAAAAATTAACCAGCTTGAAAATATAAAGTTAATTACTTCCCAAGATGTTATTTTTGATAGTTATGATTTATATGAGATTTTAAGTAAAACGGATGGTCTCATAACGGATTATTCTTCAGTATACTTTGACTATATTCTCTTGAAAAAACCGATTGGAATTTTTGCTGATGATAAAGTTGAATACAAAAAAAATAGAGGACTAATCCCTGAAATTCAAAAATACTATACAGGTTATAACATTAATAATTTGAAAGATCTAAAAAAATTTTTAATTTTAAGTAGTGAAGAGAACGATAAATTACAGAAAAACTTATCGAAAGCTAGAAAGGGTTTTCAAACTTATGATGCTGGAGGGAAAAATTCAGTTTTATTATTGAAAATGATTAATCTTATATAGAATAAGTATATTTTGAAAATTAGAATAATATAATTAAGTCAAGATTCGTATTGTAATAAATAGTATGAATTATACTATTTATAATGGAAATTCCAGCTAATAATTGGACATATAGGTAGAGTAATTAAAAAAAATAATTAAAATTTATTTTGGAAGGACTGTTTAAGTCGTGAAGATGTTCAATACATTTCTTTTGAAGACCCTGATACCTAGTAAATATTTACGAAGTAGGCACAGAATAAAAATAATTAATAAATTTGGTGGTAAAATAGCCAGTTCTTCAGAATTAAGGCCTGGGATAAAACTCAATAGTTATCACTTAAATATTGGAAAAAAGTCTTTTATAAATCAAGACTGTAGTTTATATACAGGCTATGAGCATGCGAAAATAACCTTGGGAAGAAACGTTTATCTAGGTATGGAAGTGTTAATAACTTGTATTTCCCACTCTATGGGGGAAAATACACAAAGAGCAGGAAATAATATTTATGCCCCAGTGACTATCGAAGACGGAGCTTGGATAGGTGCGAGAGTGACGATATTACCAGGTGTAGTCATTGCAAAGGGATGCGTAATTGCTGCCGGATCAGTTGTAAATAAATCTACAGATCCTAATTGTTTATATGGTGGTATCCCTGCAAAGAAAATTAAAGAATTAAATTAAATATGTGAAACAGCGTTGTTGAAATGGGGGGAGTATTAAGATTGTGTGCAATCGCTATGAAAAGCTTTTACATTTGATATACCTTTATGTGAAATTATATAGAAATGCTCAATTATGTAAATATAAGTACTAATATTTAAGAAAATGTCCACTTAATCCTTTTTTTCAAATAAGGTCAGTAAAAAATCCTTAGCTGGAAATCATAAAAATTTCAAAATCTATGTGTATTTTGGGCTCTTTTTCAATGCGTGTTGGTGAAGAAATTCAATAGAATAATCGAGATATTTACACGGCTAGGCAGTTCTTTTGTTTAGTTGCGTTGTTGTTTTAGTCTTAGTCCTTTGGGGAGTGTTCTTTATTCTCTTAAAATAACTTCCTCGATACAAAAAGATTCATTCTGGGTAGGTATGGAAGTTTCGAAAATCATAGGCGATTCGTTTTAGTACTTTGATATGGTTGTTTACCCAATTCCAGAGGACTCTTGGAATAGGAACGCGCAAAGTTGCGGTTGATTTCCGTTTGGTACCTCTTAAAGGTTGTGAACACTGGTTGAGTGGTCTGGCAAATCCTTGCAATTTTCCTTTAGGAGCGCAGTAAATTCAAGGACATCTCGTCTTATGATAGTGGAAAGAAAATTCTGGTAGAGTTAGTAGTTAGTTCATAACCCCACTTTAAGGAAGCGTCATAAGCTATAGCCGATTGACTATCTCTGCTCTTGTTAGATAATCTCGAAATGATGATCGCCACTATCGGTGTCGTTCCTTCAATTCTCACGCATTCTTTTGAAGCATTTTCCAGTATTTCTTTGAGTGTTTTGACTTACTATTACTTTTTTTAAAAGCCTTTATTACTTTAATTCGGTGGTTAGTAAAAGCACGACTAATGTGTTGGCTGATATGAATGCAATCGGCGAATATACTGGCATTAAGAAAACAATCTTTTATTAATGTGTGATAAGGCGTATAGGAATCTGAAACAACTAAGCGCACCTGTTCACGTACTTTTCTGGAATAGCATAAGAAGTAGTCTCGCAAATGAATGAGTTGCCGATTTTCCACAATAACCCACAGTTGGTGTGTGTTCCCATCCTTCATGAAAAAATTCATAGCATCAGAGATGCTTAGAAAAAAATGAAAAGTGTTGGCAACGGAAGATGTCGCCAACACTAGATTATTATAGAAAATTAATTTTAAAAGCATATCCAATACTTATCTTAGACTATCTACATATTTTTTCAATCCATCGTGTATAGTAAATAGTGGTTGATAGCCGAGATTTAATAATCTATCAATATTTGCTAAAGAATCTTTTATATCCCCTGTCCGGGACTCTTTTAAATCAAACAACAAATTATGTTGAAATTCTTTGTTTAGAACTTCAATTAAATCTAGTAGTGTTGTCTTTGTTCCGGTTCCCACATTAAATTGTTTACCCAGCGCATCATCATTTTCGGATATAAGTAATAACGCACTTACTATATCTTCTACATAGACAAAGTCACGTGATTGTTTGCCATCTCCAAATACAGTAAAAGTTTTATCCTCACCTGATAATTGTTTTTCATAACAATCTATCATAATCGAAATAACGCCACTGTATGGTGAATTTGGGTTTTGATTTGGCCCGTACACATTGAAAAACCTAACAGCAGTTGTAGGCAATCCATATAAATGATTATAATCAAGTACATATTGTTCAGCAGCAAATTTATCAATTGCATATGGCGTTAGAGGACGAATTACTGATTCTTCATGTTTGGGAAGTGTGGGTTCATCACCGTACACAGCCGCTGAAGAAGTAAAGACTATTCGTTTTAGATTTTTTTGATATTTACGACATAATTCAAGTAATAAAAGGACACTTTCAAAATTCACTTGATGTGTTTCAACAGGTCTTTCAACTGAATCAGCGACACTCGCAATAGCAGCTAAATGGTAGATAAAATCAAATTTATTTTCTGATAATAAATTAGTCATTAAGTGTTCATCGGTTACAGATCCTTCAATAAAATTGATGCTTCCATTATTTGCTAGTTCTAGATTTTCAACTTTTCCCATAGATAAATCATCAACTATGTACACGTTACTATTTTTAGCTAAAGTTTTAGCTAGGGTTGAGCCAATAAAACCAGCACCACCAGTAATTAAGACATTATTCAAATTATCATCTCCATCTTTAATATAGTATTACTTTATCATAGGAGTGGTTTATTTCAAGGTAGAACTATAAAATAGAGCAATTTTCATTACTATGGTAATATTTAATTAAATCAGGAGGTGCCCCCATCTACAAAAATATAATCCGCTTAATAGCACTACTTACTATTATCATAATGTATACGACCAAATTTTATTTTCTATCGTTAAACACTTTATTGGCCTATATTCCTCTAGAGTTATCATTTCATATTAAGGATACGCGTTCGCCGATATTACAAGTTATTTTAGGGTGTATTTGGTTATTATTTTTCCCGAATATCCCGTATCTTGTGACTGATATTGTCCATTCGGATATGTTGCAGCTGTATAATTACGCTGATGGGAGTAGTTTACCGAGTGTGCGCTTATGGGCGCTTTTAATCGCGTTATTCTTAGTGATATTTGCCTTTAATTTATGGGGTTTTTCTGAGTTGTTAAAGTTAGCGCGCTACTTTAAAGACAAGTTTCAGATACATCCTTTTATAATGCGTATGATAATTGGTGGAATTTGTTTTCTGTCTGCGATGGGAATATACGTTGGGCGATTTCCGCCACGGTTACATTCAATTTATTTTTTAACAGACCCATTGAAAGTATTTGATATTATTTTTGTACAATGGTCGCAAAAAAAATTAGAGTTCGTTTTATTGTTCTTTATTCTTCATTTGGGTATTTTAACTGTACTATATATTCAAAACTTACTAATGGAACGCAAATTTGAAAATATTTAATTAGAAGGCTCAATTATCGTTGTGATAATTGAGCCTTTTTACCTTCCCATTAGCTCTCTTTTTCATTTTATGGTACTTTTGAATTAGGAAAAGGTTTTCAAAAATGAAAGTGAAAAGTGAATGGGAGGGATTTTCATGAATCGATATCAAAATATTTTAGTGGCAATTGATGGGTCAAAAAATGCGGAAAAGGCATTTTATGAGGCAGTTGCCCTAGCTAAAGCGAGTAATGGGGCATTGTATTTGGCTTGGATTATTGATGAAGCGTCGCTTTCGACGAGTTCTTTTGCGGTTTCGAAGATTTTAAAGGAAGAACAGGAAAAAGCTAAAATGGTTTTGAAAAATTTAGTTTCTGAAGCGCATAAAGCAGGGATTGAGAATATCAGCCAAATTGTTGAAGTAGGGGATGTAAAGGATACGATTGCTGAAAAAATTCCGGCTGAATATCCGATTGATTTAATTGTGGCGGGCGCTACGGGAAAGGGATCTTTGACCCGTAAAAAAGTAGGTTCGACTATTCAACATATTGTAAATCACGCACCTTGTAATGTTTTAATGGTGAAATAGAAAATGACGTAGCTGTTAAAATGGGTAGTTTATTTTTGAAAGATTAGAATAAATAAAAGCGGCTAACAACGATCTTTGGAGATGTTGTCAGTCGCTTTTTGTATGCATAATTTTTACAATCCATTGAAGAGGGGGATCAATGGATTGGAAAGAATTAACAACTTAGTTTGTTTCTAAATCGTGTAAGAAGAGTCCACTTAATAATTTTGGTTCAAACCAGGTTGATTTTGGTGGCATAATTTTTCCAGCATCAGCGACATCTAAGAGATCTGTCATCGCGGTTGGATATAACGAGAAGGCTACTTGCCACACGCCATTATCGACGAGTTTGACGAGTTCTTCTGGTCCGCGGATGCCACCGATAAAGTCAATGCGTTGGTCGGTCCGAACGTCAGTGATGCCAAAAATCGGCGCCAAAACATTATTTTGCAGTAAAGATACGTCTAGGCGTTCGACTGGATCATTACTTTTAATCGTATCTTTTGCGGTTAGTGTATACCATTGTCCGGCTAGATACATTTGAATTTGTCCAGGAGCTTGTGGCTTTTCTGTGGTCGTTTTTTCTATTATAAAGCCAACGCCAACTTGGTCAAAAAAGTCGTCTGGTAGAGGAACATTGACCACCCGATTGTATTCCCAAATGGCGAGTTCATTTTCTGGAAAGACGATTGCTAAGAAATAATCACTTTCAGTACTGTTCGTACCTTGTTTACGTTTTTCTATCCCGACTTTAACAGCCGATTCTGTGCGATGGTGACCGTCTGCGATATATAGCGCTGAAACATCTTCAAATAACGCAGTTAGGGTTGTCACAATTTTGGCATTATCAATCACCCAGACTTTATGATTTACATCATGGTAGCTGTTAAAGTCATACACTGCTTCATGAGTTTCTTGCCACTCTTTTATTAAGGTTTGAATTTTATTCTCTTGGCGATAAGCCAAAAAAATGGGACTGGTATTGGCATCACAAGCTTTGATGTGATTAATCCGATCGATTTCTTTTTCTGGTCGGGTAAATTCATGTTTTTTAATATTCCCATTGACATAATCATCAATCGACGCAGATAAGGCAATCCCGATTTGGCTGCGACCATTCATCGTCAACTGATATAAATAAAAGTAAGGTTTCTCCTCTTTTTTTAGCCAGCCTTTTGCTAAAAAGTCAGCTAAATTGGCAGCAGCTTTTTGATAAACTGCTGGATCATAAGGTGAGATGTCTTGTGGTAAATCGATTTCTGCCCGGTCAATATGAAAGTAGCTATAGGGATTATCTGTTGCGAGTTCCTGTGCTTCTTTACTGTTAATCACGTCATAAGGCAACGCGGCTACTTTTGCGGCTAAATTTTTAGCCGGACGAATCGCTTTAAAGGGTTTGATTACGACCATTAATAGCTCACCCCCGGATTTTTAATGACACGAACGCGAATAATATCGGGATTTTCCTCTAAACGCGTAGCAACAGCTTGCGCGCTTTGTTTATTGTCACAAGCAATGTCCACTAAGGTATAGGCATAGTCATCACGACCACGGTTAACCATGTTATCAATATTAATATTCATAGCAGCAATAGCTGAAGAAATTTGGCCCAGCATATTGGGAATGTTTTTATTAATAATGGTAATCCGATAAGGGGAATGAAAGGCCATTTCCACAGTGGGAAAATTGACTGAGCGTTTAATCGTCCCTTCTTCTAAAAAACGTTTTAACGTTCTAGCAGCCATTTTGGCGCAGTTCACTTCCGCTTCTTCGGTAGAAGCGCCTAAGTGAGGCAAAACCAAAACTTTTTCATGATGCAATAATTTTTCGTCAGCAAAGTCTGTGGTATAGCCTGCTAACTCATCAGTAGTTAAGGCCTCTAATACGGCTGCATCATCTACAATCCCGCCGCGGGCAAAGTTGAATAGTTTGGCTGTCTTTTTCATTTTAGCCAGTTCGGCTTTCCCAATCATGCCTTTGGTTTGATCGGTTAAAGGCACATGAACAGTGACAAAATCACAAGTTGTTAAAACTTCGGCTAATTCATTGGCACGATGCACCCGCCGTGAAATGCTCCAAGCGGTATCGACTGAAACATAAGGATCATAACCGACTACTTCCATGCCTAAACGATAGGCATCGTTTGCAATCATAGCGCCAATTGCACCCAGACCAATCACGCCTAATTTTTTCCCTTCTAATTCATGACCGGCAAATTGTTTTTTATTTGCTTCGGCTTGTTCTTCTACGTCAGCTCCTGTTAATGTTTGCACCCACTGAGCGCCTTTTAAAATTGGACGAACAGATAATAAGAGACTGGCCAGCACTAACTCTTTGACTGCGTTGGCATTGGCACCTGGGGTATTAAAAACGACAATGCCATTTTCAGTACATTTTGCTACCGGGACATTATTGGTACCCGCTCCAGCGCGAGCAACGGCTACGACGCTTTTGGGAAAATCGTAATCGTGTAATTTTTGACTACGTAAAATAATACCATCTGGGTTTTCACTTTCATTAATCGCATAGTTTTCTTTATCAAAACGGTTCATGCCTTCTGGGGCAATTGCGTTAAAGGTTTTAATATGAAACATACTAAGCGCCTCCGTTTTCTTTTTCGAATTTTTCCATGAAAGCAACTAGAGCTTCCACACCTTCTTTAGGAAAAGCGTTGTATAGACTTGCCCGCATACCACCGACTGAACGGTGTCCTTTTAAGTTTTCAAACCCTGCGGCCAATGCTTCAGCGTTGAATTTCTGATCTAATTCTTCATCCCCAGTCACAAAAGGAATATTGGTAATTGAACGGCTATCAGGGTGAACCGGACTGGTAAATAAGTGTGATTTTTCGATAGCGTCATAGAGTAATTGCGCTTTTTCTTGGTCTTGCTGTAAAATCTCAGGCAGTCCACCTAAGTCTTGCAACCATTTGAAAACCAATTGTGCCATGTAAATCGCAAAAGTTGGGGGTGTGTTGTATAAAGAATGGGCGTTTGCTTGGACTTTATAATCAAGCATCGGTTCTTTTACTTCACATAAACCCAGTAGATCATCCCGAATAATGACGACCGTTAAACCTGCTGGACCAATATTTTTTTGCGCGCCGGCATAGATAATACCAAAATCCGCAACATTGTAATCATTGGCTAAAATATTTGACGACATATCGGCCACAATTGGAACATTGCCTGCCTCCGGAATGTTTTGGAAGGCTGTACCGACAATCGTATTGTTGGTGGTAATGTGCAAATAAGCAGCATCTTGATCAATCATGTCAGGGGTAATTTCTGGAATATAGGTAAAGTTGTCTTTTGCTGAAGAAGCAATCACTTCAACTTCAACGTTGCCTAATTCTTTGGCAGCTGCAATTGCTTTTTTAGACCATGAGCCTGTATTAACATACAGGGCTTTTTTATTTTGCGCTAAATTTAAGGGTACCATTGCAAACTGCAGGCTGGCGCCTCCTTGTAAGAATAAAACATGATAATTATTCGGAATATTCATTAATTCTCGTAAGCGTTTTTCAGCGTCTTTAATAATTGCATCAAAAAGGGAGGAACGATGACTCAACTCCATCACGGACATACCGCTACCTTTGTAATCCATAAACTCGGATTGGGCCTGCTTTAAAACGGGTGTGGGTAATACGGCAGGACCGGCTGAAAAATTGTAAACAGTCATAGCTATTCTCTCCTTTGAAAAAGTAATTTTAACTCTAAATGAGTTATCGCTTATTGTAACAGATGAATTTCAGCATTTAAAGGTATTTTTCAGAAAATTGCAAATAAACAACACCTAACAATTCTACGTTAGCGTCAAGAATACAGCATGATAAGTGAAAATAATCACAAATAATTCGATTGAAATAACGAAATATTTTAAACTTTTTTTCAAATATTATTTGACATTTGCGTGAGAAATTTCGTTGTTAATGTGTAAGGGCGCTACTTACAAAAAAATGCTTTTGAAATCGGCCGTAAAAGCATAAGTTACCACAAAAATAGTTATTCTAAGGAGGAAAACAAATGAAAACACATGTTAGTACCAATTTAGCCGTCACTTTTTTAGAACCAGGGAAAGAGCGTCTGACCAAACAAAAATTTAACAATAGCATTGAAAATCCCGTTGAAGCAGATGTCTTAACATTTGGCCGTGCTTTTAGCCACTTATTGCCAGAAGATGTGGCCTATAACAGTGTGATTGAAACAAAAGAAGTCGAATATACCGAGTAATCATTATTACGCAAAAAAGACGTAAAAATTTAAGCAAGAATTTTAAAGGAGGAAAACCAAATGAAAAAACTACATTTAACCTTTTTAAACAGTGAAGGAAAGAAACACAAAATGATTCCCCGTATTGCCAATGAAAACTTAAGTGCACAAACCGTTCGTCAAGTGATGGAAGAAATCAGTGGGTTACCATTATTTGTCAAAAAAGATGTCACACTCTTTGCGGCACCTGCTAGTGCAAAATATGTCGAAACCATTGAAACAGAGCTTTTTGCTGAAGAAGTTTAAAACAGATGAATGAGGGACTGTAGAAGCGGATGATGATTGGAACTATCGTCTCTTCTACATCCCTTTTTGAATAAAAAATTTTATTCGTAGGAGGAGACTATGATTCCAAAACCAGTAATTATTGATATTAGTGAATGGCAACTACCCGAAGCCATTGATTACAAAAAGCTAGCTCAAAACATCGATGGTGCGATTGTACGGGTGCAATATGGCTCATTGCATCGTGATGTTCATTTTGAAACGCACCTTAAGAAGTTGAAAGAGCATCAGATTCCAGTTGCAGTTTATGCGTGGGTAAGAGGAACGAGTCTAGCTGACATGCAACAAGAAGCAAGAGATTTTTACCAGCGGGCTAAAAGGTTTCAGCCAAATTTTTGGTGGTTGGATGTGGAAGAAAAATCTTATCACAACATGCGCAATGGGTGTGAAAGTTACCGGCAGGAGTTAAAACGTTTAGGTGCAAAAAAAGTGGGTGTCTATATTGCCAACCATTTATATAAGCAATTCAATCTTGCCATAGAAAAATTTGATGCAATCTGGATTCCCGCCTATGGGCAAAATAATGGCGGGTATGAAGGATTTAATCCGACTTGTACGAATCGCTATGACATTCATCAATATACTTCAAATGGACGTATTCCAGGTTATAAAGGGCCGCTGGATTTGAACCGATTAACGGGAGGCAAAGACTTTGCCACACTTTTTGGTAACAAGATACTAGCATCTGAAAACTCCAATTCCACGCCAGAAAATTCAGTTGAAAACAGTACAAAAGGAGGTTTGGCAAAAATGAAAACCATTACGTTAAATACAGCAGTTTATCTCAGAGAAAAAGCAGATACAAACGGGCAAGTGATTGCTTTGATGCAAAAAGGAGAAGGGATAAAATTTGATGATATTATTTTAAACCAAGGTTATTTGTGGGGCGTGCAACCGCGTACGAAAGGAAAGAAAGGTTACATTGCATTAGGAAAAATAACAAGTTATGGTGGCATAAAATAAAAAAATAAGACTTGGATATCTAAATCCAAGTCTTATTTTTTGCTAGTAATCTAGCCATGATGACGTAAGGAATAACACTCTCCCCTACACGTTGACGGAAATCTTCCCCAAAATTTCCCTTAAATTTATTATAGTATAGGAACGCGATAAAGTTAAATAAAGTGACTTTCCTAAAAAAGATAAAATAATTGAGTAAAATGAATTTATTTGTTATGATACTTACAATTAGTAAGCTTGTTTAGAAGGAGAAATTTTCTCACAGATTTGTCGTAAAAATAAAAGTAAGAGATATTTTATTTGAAAAACAGCTAATAAAATTTATTTGGCCGATTGTGCTTTTTATGACGTTATTAGAACTGCTCATGGAGGTAAAAAAATGAAGTATTTATATGATGCGGGTACCACAGGCGCTAAGAAGTTACTGCTTTTACATGGTACGGGTGGTGATGAAACGTCCCTTGTAGATATTGCCCGCTTTTTAGATGGTGGTTGTGAGATTTTATCGTTTCGTGGCGAAATAGAAGAAGACGGGATGAATCGTTTTTTTAAACGTAATGGTTTAAATCAATTTGATTTAGTGAGTTTAGAAGAAGAAACCGACAATTTATATGAGGAGATTAAACGAGTTAGTAGTCAAAAAGGTGTACCGTTAAGTGACTGGATCCTAGTTGGCTACTCCAATGGTGCCAATATTGCGGCTCATTTATTACTCGAACGAGAAACAGAATTAACTCAAGGTATTTTTTTCCATCCCATGTCTTTAGGTGTCCACCAAGAAAAATTTTCTTTACAGGATAAGCGAATTTGGCTTTCCTTTGGTCAAGGGGATCCAATTGTTTCACCAGCATCTTTCAATGAATTGGCAACAGCTTTTGATAGTCGCGGGGCGGATTTAACAATTAAACAGACTAAGCAAGGGCATCAATTATCTGCTGATGAAGTAAATCATGCCCGTAATTGGTTACACAATATTTCTTTATAGCAGTAGAGGGCTACCATTTAGAAAATGGCAGTCCTTTTTTGATATGCTTTAATTGTCGTAATTTTCTGAATCGTTTTTTAGTATTTACTGAAATTTATTTCAGATTGTGCTAAAATAGCAAAAATATCAATTCCTTGTCAGAGACAGGTGAAATTTGTACTTAGGGGTGTAGTTGATGGAAAAAGGATATCGTATCGCCGTTGTGGGTGCAACAGGCGCGGTCGGAACAAAAATGATTGAGATGTTAGAAGATACTACTTTGCCAATTGCCAGTGTCAAATTGCTGGCTTCCAAACGTTCTGCTGGTAAAACCAGAGAATTTAAAGGCAAAACATTGACGATTGAAGAATTAGTACCAGATTCTTTTAACGAGGTAGATTTAGCGCTATTTTCAGCTGGTGGTGGGATTTCCAAAATCTTTGCCCCAGAAGCGGTAAAACGTGGCGCTGTGGTGGTAGACAATACCAGTCATTTCCGCATGGATCCAGACGTGCCCTTGGTGGTACCTGAAGTAAACCCTGAGGCTTTAAAACAGCACAAAGGAATTATTGCCAATCCGAATTGCTCAACCATTCAAATGATGGTGGCCCTAGAACCCATTCGCCAAAAAGCAGGCTTAAAACGCATTATCGTATCGACTTACCAAGCCGTTTCGGGTGCCGGTGCCAAAGCAATAGAAGAGTTAAAACAAGAAGCCACAGATTTACTTGCAGGTAAAACCAAAGAGGAATTAAATCCGCAAATTTTACCGGCTGGCAGTGATAAAAAGCATTATCCGATTGCTTTTAACGCACTCCCACAAATTGATGTCTTTGCTGAAGATGATTACACTTATGAAGAGTGGAAAATGATTAACGAAACGCATAAAATTATGGCAGATAATGCAATCCAAGTGGCAGCAACCTGCGTCCGTATTCCCGTTGTTAGCGGCCACTCGGAATCGATTTATCTTGAAACAGAAAAACAACTAACACCGCAAGCGGTAAAAGATTTATTAGCACAGGCTCCCGGAGTAACATTACAAGACGATCCAAGCCAACAAATTTATCCGCAAGCGCTAAATAGTGTCGATCAAAAAGCTACTTTTGTCGGACGCATTCGTCGTGATTTAGATGTGGAAACCGGCTTACACATGTGGGTTGTTTCAGACAACTTACTAAAAGGTGCAGCATGGAATTCGGTTCAAATTGCCGAAACGCTACACGAAATGAATTTGGTCCGCGTCCCCAAATAAATTAGAACAGTTACTTAGTATTTGGTCACAAGTCGCTCATCCATTCTTTAAGCTACGATAGGAGTTTAAAGATGGGATGAGCGACTTGTGGTTTTTCTTCTAAAGAAAAAGAACTTAAGAAAGTTTTAGTGCAAACCGCTTCCACGATAATTTAGCAGTTTGCCGCAACTTTTTATAGCGTTATAGTGTATAATGGACAGTGGCGAGTTGGGCACAGAAAAGTAAATAACTATTTATATAGAAAAAATTAGAAAAAATTTTGAGAGGTGAATGTTTTTGAGTAACATCAAAATCATTCCACTAGGCGGCGTTCGTGAGAACGGTAAAAATATGTACATCGCCGAAGTGGAAGATGATATTTATGTATTAGATTGTGGGTTGAAATACCCTGAAAATGAATTACTGGGAATTGACACGGTCATTCCTGATTTTACCTATTTAGAAGAAAATGCAGATCGCGTTGTCGGAGTCTTTTTAACCCATGGACATGCGGATGCCATTGGCGCATTGCCTTACTTTTTGGAAAAAGTAGAGGTTCCTGTTTTTGGTACGAAATTAACAATTGAATTGGCAAAAATTGGTGTTCACAAAAATGAAGCTACCAAAAAATTCCGTGAATTTCACGTTATTGATGAACATACGGAAATTGATTTTGGCACAACCACAGTGGGCTTTTTTAGAACGACCCATTCCATTCCCGACTCCGTTGGAATTACGTTAAAAACCAAAGTAGGAAATATTGTTTATACTGGCGACTTTAAGTTTGATCAAGCGGCAGTGCCAATGTATCAAACAGACTTTGCCCGTATTGCTGAAATTGGCAAAGAAGGAGTTTTAGCACTTTTGAGCACTTCAAGTAATGCTGAAAATCCAACACCTGTCGCTTCTGAACGACAAATTGCCGATGAAGTGTACGACACGATTAAGTATTGGGAAGGGCGCATCATCGTTGCCGGTGTCGCCAGCAATTTGCAACGGGTACAACAAGTTTTAAACGCAGCTTATCGTTGCAATCGCAAAGTTGTTTTAACGGGTCAAGATTTTGGTCGGATTATTCGGACAGCGATGAAATTAAACAAATTAGAAGTTCCGGATGAAGAGTTGTTTATTACCCAAAAAGAAATGAAAAACTATCCACCAGAAGAAATTATCGTCTTAGAAACTGGCCGAATGGGAGAACCGATTAAATCTTTACAACGAATGGCCAATGGTTCACATCGGACACTGCGGATTCAAGAAGGCGATTTGGTATATATCACCACGACGCCAACAACCGCAATGGAAACCACTGTGGCAAAAACAGAAGATATTGTCTTTCGAGCTGGCGGCACAGTGAAACAAATTTCGGATAATATGCGGGTTTCAGGCCATGCTAATCCTGATGATTTACAATTAATGTTAAATCTTTTGAAACCAAAATATTTGATTCCCATCCAAGGGGAATATCGACAACTTGCTGCCCATGCTGAGCTAGCGCAATTAACTGGAATTCCTTTGAAAAATATCTTTATTACGGCTCGTGGCGATATTTTAGAATATAAAAATGAGCAAATGATTCAAGCAGGCTCGGTTCCAGCGGAAAATGTCTTGATTGATGGCATTGGTGTCGGCGATATTGGCAACATCGTGTTACGGGATCGCAAGATTTTATCAGAAGACGGGATCTTTATTGCGGTGGTCACCATTAATCGGCGGGAGAAAAAAATCGTTTCTTCCCCTCAAATTACTTCTCGTGGTTTTGTCTACGTTAAAGCCAGCCGCGATTTAATTCGTGAAAGTGCCGAAATGGTCAGTGAAATTGTAGAAAAACATTTGCAAGATGAAGAATTTGAATGGAGTAAATTAAAACAAGACATTCGGGATCGTTTAAGCCGTTATTTGTTTGAACAAACAAAACGTCGCCCCGTTATCTTACCGGTTATTATGGAGTCTTCCCAACGCCAAAAAAGAAGATAAGCAAAAATCACTGAAACCAAATAAAAGGTTTCAGTGATTTTTTTTGTATGTTTGAAGGGCTATAAGTTTTGACAAGAAAGCCAAACCAACGCAATACTTTTGTAAATTTGGGCTGTATACTTGAGAACTGTAGTCTATTTACAAAACATTTCTTATTTTTTAAACAAAATCTATGAAATCTTTCTGAAAAACGATTATACTATTTTAGTGACGCTTTTTGATCGCAAGATAGCTGTCTGAGCAACAAGTTTTATTTTCTAAGAAGGGGAGTTTTACATGCATACATATCTAGAAGATAAGGTGGTTCAAAAAAATCGCTGGTGGATTTTAGTTGCAGTTTCGATGTTTACTTTTATGTCCACTTTGGATGGGAGTATTGTCAATATTGCCTTACCGACTATTTCAAAAGATATGCAAGTACCAATGAATCAATCTGAATGGATTGTTTCGATTTATTTAATGATGGTTTGTGCCTGTTTATTGTTATTCGGGAAAATTGGGGATAGCTGGGGCAAAATTAAAATTTATCGGATTGGCACGTTAATTTTTGTGATTGGCTCTTTACTGTGTGGATTTAATCATTCGTTGGCTTTCTTGTTGTTTGCCCGTGTCATTCAAGCGTTAGGTGCTGCGATGACTATGGCGACTAATACAGGGATTATCACAGAAGTTTTTCCAATGAATGAAAGAGGTCGTGCACTGGGAATGATTGGTGCTTTTGTTTCTTTAGGATCTATTGCCGGTCCTGGTTTAGGTGGTTTGATTTTAGCGCATTTTTCATGGGCTTATATTTTTTGGATTAATGTACCGGTGGGGATTATTACTATGGTGATTAGTGAAAAATTCTTACCAAAAGATATTACATTAAGCGGGCAAAAAATTGATATGGGTGGTTTTGCTGCGATTGCGGCTACAATCATGACCTTTTTTGGCGGTGTATTTTTAGGGCAAGAACATGGCTTTTTAACCCTGATTCCTTTAGTATTATTTGCTTTGGCAATTATTAGTTTCATAGTCTTTTTATATGTGGAAAAGAAAGTTAAATTACCTTTAATTACTTTTAGCATTTTCAAAAATAAAGTATTTACCATGAGCTTAATTACGGCATTGCTGATTTTTTCTTCCAACTTTTTTGTCAATGTCGTGATTCCATTTTACTTACAAAGCGCTCGGGGTCTTTCACCTAGTTATGCTGGGCTTTTAATGATGGTTTTTCCATTTCTAATGGTGATCGGTTCTCCTTTAAGTGGGTATTTAACAGATAAAATCGGACCAGAAATTTTAGTTTTAATTGGCTTAGGAATGTTGTCGGTTACCCAGTTGATGTATATGTTTATGCATGCTGATTCACCATTGTGGTATTACGTGATTGCAACTGCTATCATGGGATTGGGGAACTCATTATTCCAATCCCCGAATAACACGATGGTTATGAGTAGTGTCACCAAAGAAAATCTGGGGGTAGCGGGTAGCTTGAACTCTTTTGCCCGTAATTTAGGGATGGTTATCGGGATTTCAATGGCAACGACAATTTTATATGATGCCATGAGTTCTAAAATGGGGGAACGCGTAACAACCTATATTGCCAACCGGCCAGATGTCTTTATTTATGGGATGAAAATTACTTTCCTAGGTTCCTTTTTACTTTGTTTAGTGGCGCTGCTTTTGACGCTTTATCGCGTGAAAAAACAAGGAGGCATCAGAAAACATGTCTAATGCAGTGGAAGAATTTTTAATCGCAAAAAATGTACCCTTTGAAAGTTTTACTTTTGATGTAAGTGATGAAGAAAATGGTCGCGCAGAAGCTGAAAAATTACAGTTAACTGTGACGACAATTTACAAGACTTTGGTTTTAAAAGGAAACAAAACAGGAACGGTAATTGCTTTAGTTCCTTTAGATGGGCGGTTGGATTATAAAAAAACCGCCAAAGCTTCGGGTAATCGTAAAGTTGGCTTTCCGCCAATGGAATATGTCTTAGCAGCAACTGGATATCCTCATGGTGCGAATACGCCAATCGGAATTTTCATGCAACATCCAGATTATGTTCAAATTTTTGATACCAGTATTTTGGCACATGAAGAAGTGATTGTTTCCAGTGGGGAATTAGGTCACAGTGTTAAAGTCCAGGTGAATGACTTGCTGACATTAATCGCACCGATTCAAGCAGATATTTTATCGGCTTAATCTTTGGGAGAAAAACAGCTATCCTTTTGCGTTTTTGGCATACAGGATAGCTGTTTTTGTTTTTTACATGATTACTTGGCTGTTCGCAATGCATAAGAGTCGAGCAGAATACGGGCCATAATAGAAAGCGGCAGGCGCGAGCGCACCTCATAATCTGGAAAAAAGGAGCCTTCTGATTTAAAGCCAATAAAAGGAATTTCGATATATTCTATTAAAGAAGAGTGGCGACTAGCAGTAAGTAGCACTGTGCCAATTTCCGCTTCGTAACAATTTTTAGCCGCAACTACCAATTCTTCAGTTTCGCCATTTAAGGAAACAAAGATAACGACATCTTCTTTGGTGAGTTTACGGGAAATATTGCGAATAATATTAGGATCGGTATGAAGTTCACAATATTTATTAGTAAGCTGCAGTTTGACCATCATTTCTTGGGCGATTAATTCAGAAAAGCCGCGGGCAAAAATCATAATCCGCTTAGCTGCGTGGATGCGTTGAATTGCATCTTCAATATTGCCGATTTCAATCATATTAATAGTCCGAATAACCTCTTGTTCATTTTTTAAAATAGCCATTTTAATACCTTCATCGATTTTGTCCAAATGGGAGAAATTGATGTTGGTATTTTCTTTTTCTTTTAAAGAATGTTTGAAAGCTGTAAAACCTTCGTACCCTTTCTTTTTCATGGTACGGACAATAGTCGCAGTCGAAACATTGGCTAATTCGCTTAATTTAACAATGGAATAGTGAGGGATATTTGTTATATTTTTTTGAATGAAATCCCATAAATACTGTTCTGATTCACTTAATCGTGGGTCCATGATGATATCCTTTCCAATTAGTAGTTGTTATTATTGTAACTTTATATCAAACTGATGTACAGCGCTTACTAAAAGTGAAAAATTTTTCAGCTATTCCCAACATATCTGAAAACATTTACATAGTTTCCTATTGCATAATATGGATGAAAGGAGGGGCAAGATGATTTATACATGTACCTTAAACCTAGCAATAGATCTATTTATTGAAACTGATACGATGCACCCGCATACTGTCAATCGCACGCAAGATGATGACATTCAAGCCAACGGCAAAGGGGTTAACGTTTCATTAATTTTAAAACAATTGGGAATAGACAATACCGCATTAGGCTTTCAAGCCGGTTTTACCGGACACTATATCAACAATTTTTTAAAGGAAAAAGCAATCAGCACTCATTTTATTGAAGTTCCCGGTATGACGCGGATTAATGTTTTTACTCAAGTAAACGAAACTGGCGAAGAATTTAAATTAGTCAATAAAGGGCCGGAAATTCCTGCCGAAAAAATTACTGAGTTTTTGCAAACGCTAAAAAAAATACTGCAACCAGGCGATTATTTATGTGTTTCAGGCAGTCTGCCGCAAGGAGTATCACCTGAAATTTTAGTAGCAATCAGCCAAATCTGTGACGAAAAAAACGTCAAACTCATTATCGACAGTAGCTATAAGGAAGTTTTAGAATGTCTACCTTATAAACCTTTTTTGCTAAAGCCCAATGAGGAAGAATTAGCTGCCTGGTATGACGTCCAATTACAAACAAAAACAGATTACTTGGCTTATGCCAAGCGTCTGATAGCAGCGGGGGCTCAAAATGTTTTACTTTCTTTAGGCGGGGATGGCGCTATATTTATTAGTAAAGAAATGGTTTTAATCGGAAATTCACCCAAAGGTCAAGTAGTCAATACTGCTTGTGCGGGGGATACATTACTCGCTACGTTTCTTGCAGGTATGATTAGTGATCAGCCGCCAGCAGAAACCTTGAAAAAAGCTATTGCTGCTGGTAGTTCAACCGCTTTTCGTAAAGGGTTGACGGATTTTTCTGATGTAAGTCAGTTGGCAGAACAAATTAAAATTGAAACACTTAAAAGTAGCGACGTGGAAGTTTCAGTCTAAAAGCAATTAAAAAAGATAAAAAGAAATGAGGAGAGTATAAAATGGCGAAATATCAAATTATTGCAGCAACAGGTTGCCCGACAGGTATTGCCCACACCTATATGGCTCAAGAAGCCTTAGAGCAAGCAGCAAAACGCAAAGGAATTACAATTAAAGTGGAAACACATGGACAAGTAGGGGTCGAAAACGAGCTGTCTCCTGAAGAAATCAAAAATGCCGATGCCGTTATTATTGCAGCGGACAAAGATGTTCATGCCGAACGTTTCGCCGGTAAACGAATTATTGATGTCTCTGTTAGTAAAGGCATTAAAGAAGCTGATCAATTAATTGATGATGCTCTTGCTGGAAAAGGAAAAATTTCTGCACTTGCCAATACTATCGAAGAAGCGCCTACAGAGTCTGGTCAAATGAATTTGGGTCGTAGCATTTATAAAAACTTGATGAATGGTGTTTCCCATATGTTGCCTTTTGTTGTGGCTGGTGGGGTAATCATTGCCGTTTCTTTTGCCATTTGGGGTGTTTACTCTTTTGATCCCAACGATCCAACCTACAATGCAACGTCTGCTATGTTCAAATCAATTGGCGATGCGGCGATGGGGATGATGGTGCCCATTATGGCAGCTTATATCGCAGAAGGAATTGCCAAACGTCCGGGTTTAGTTGTCGGTTTTGTCGGCGGCCTATTAGCTAATTCTGGTGGAGCTGGTTTTCTAGGTGGAATTTTTGCCGGTTTCTTAGCTGGATACTTTGTTTTATTATTGCAACGTTTGTTAAAAGTTTTACCAAAGCAATTAGATGGTTTAAAAGCAATTTTCTTATATCCGGTGATTGGTGTTGCTGTCGTTGGCACAATCATGTCATTAATTGCTGGTCCGATGAAAACTGTTAATGAAGGAATGATGAGCTTTTTATCAGGCTTTGAAAATTCTTCACCATTAGTGTTAGGAATTATTGTCGGGTGTATGTGTGCTTTTGATATGGGAGGTCCCGTCAATAAAGCTGCTTATGTTACAGGTACAGCGTTGTTAGCACAAGGAAACAGTAGTTTTATGGCAGGTGTTTCAGCAGCTTGTATCGCACCGCCACTTATTACTGGTTTTGCAACATTGTTCTTTGGCAAATATTTTGAAACTAATGATCGTAATGCCGGCTTGGTTAACTTTATCTTAGGTTCTACACATATTACAGAAGGTGCCATTCCTTTTGCTGCTAAAGACCCGTTGCGTGTGTTACCAACGATGATGTTAGGTTCTTCTATTGCGGCTGTTTTAACGTATATGTTTGGTGTCCAAGTCCCTGCACCCCATGGCGGTTTTCTCGTATTACCAGTAGTTGATGGAAAATTACAATGGGTATTTGCCATCTTAGTTGGTTCTGTTGTTGGGGGCGTCATTCTCGGACTAATTCAAAAAAGCCGCGTAACAAAAGAAGCAACCAAAAAAGCAGAAGCCAAAATCGAAGTACAAGCGTAATGAAATAAAAGCTGCAGGAAACTGCTGCAGCTTTTTTAAGAAAGGTGAAAACCATGAGTTTAATCAAAACAGACCATATTTTTTTAAAAGAAAATTTGACTACCCAAGATGAAGTTATGCACTTCTTAGCTGCAAAAGCTACTGCATTAGGACTTTCAAATGACGAAAATAAAGTATATGAAAAATTATTAGAACGCGAAGCAGAAGGGACTACTGGTATGATGGATGGTTTTGCTATTCCCCATGCTAAAGATGCCAGTATTAAAGATGCTGATATTCTCATTGTGAGTTTGAATAAGGCAATTGATTGGCAGAGTTTAGATGGGAGCCCAACAGACTTTATTATTGCACTATTTATTCCCGACTCTGAAGCTGGAACTACGCATTTAAAACTTTTATCCAGTGTGGCCCGTCTTTTAATGCATCAAGATGTAACCAAAGGATTAAAAGCTGCTACGAACCCAGAAGAAATCGCAGCATTATTAAACAGTAAATTAGCAGAAATTTAAGGAGATTTTTTATGACAACAGAAGCAAAAAAAGCCTTTATCAAACAATTAAGTGACAAAAATGGTG
>OLNH01000846.1_pt1 | contig 21199 bp, 21 predicted proteins | sample 1643101 | NCBI WGS metagenome assembly OLNH01 (sample SAMEA3136758, study PRJEB25190) | human gut metagenome | biome: human gut; feature: human-associated habitat; material: faeces | place: Austria | collected 2013
GACCAAATGCTTTCTGGTGTACAGATATAACCTATATCTGGACCTATGATGAGGGTTTTGTTTATTTAACAAGTGTAATGGATTTATATTCAAGGAAAATCATATCATGGGTACTAACGAAAGATATGAAAGCTGAATCTGTAGTAGAAGCAATAAACATTGCAAAAGCGAGAAGAAATATTGAAAAACCGCTTGTGATCCATAGCGACTATGCCGAAGAAAAAACTATACCGAAGTTTTGGATACGTCGGATGAAAATAGCATGATTCTTCGGTATAGTATTCCTGTTAATCCAGACTATAAGGATCTTTTACTTTTATAGATTTTTTCCATAATTTTTCGCCTTTTGTTTCACCAAAAGTCTTATTCAGTGCTTCTGACATCATTTCTAATGTTGCGAATGCATAGAATCCAGTTGTTGTTGACATGCTTTCGTGTCCTAACAGCTGCATAATAAATGGCAATGGTACACCATTTTTATACAGATCCATTGCTTTCGTTTTACGAATCATATGACAATGGACTTTTTTTGGTACCGATTCGTTTTTTTCTCTCGCTATTTTAACTGCCTGTTTTAAAATCAATGCGATGCTGTCAGTTGACAACTGATGAGGCTTATTGTCCAGGTTAGAATAAAATAAATACTCATCTATCGATTTATCATGAAATTCATCAAGATATTTTTTTAGATGACATACAGTTTTTGTGGTAAGTGGCACATTCCTCAATTTTTTTCCTTTCCCAATAACTGTTATATATGGACAGGAAACATCTAAATGCAGTGAAGAATCTTTAAGATCAGAAAGTTCCTGAACACGGCAGCCTGAATCATACATCAAGATAAGCAGCACCTGATTGCGTCTATGCTTTTTAGTATCATTTCCATAAGCAGACAAAATAGCTTTAGTTGCCTCCGGTTTAAGATATTCTATAGGTTTTTTTATTGTTTTTTGGCCTCTGATGGATTTGGCGTTATTGTAAAATACTGTCAATTCGAAATCTTCTTCAGAAGCATATTTCAAAAACGATTTCAATGCCGTCATTCTTAAATTGATGGTTTTTGGTGAAGCTTGATTATTTTTTAACCAGATAATATAATCTGTCATATTTTCTCTTGAAAATATTTCAAAAGTAATTTTATCATTGATGATGTGTTTTTCTTTATTGATAAAACGAAGATAAAGTTTTATCGATATTTTATATGATTCAATTGTTTTATCAGATAAATTTCTTACCAGAGGCATGTATTCATGCAGGAAACTTCTGGCAAGTTTCCAAAATGAGTGGTCCTTTTTTCGATTATATTTCATCTTCTTCCACCTCCGGAATCAGTTCATTGCTTAATAAAGAAAGATCATTATATTTCGAAAAGAAATCAGGAATCAGATGAATATAATAATATGTACTTTCTATATTTGAATGACCCATAAATGTCATAAGATATAGTAGTTTAGCCATGACATCTTCATTATTTGATGACCATTTAAGGATATTTTTACATGCAAAATGATGTCTTAAATCATATGCTCTAGGTTTGACTTCTGCACCTTTTTTCAAACCTGCTTGATCCCAGATTTTATTAAAATATAATGAAACAGCATTTGATGGATAATAGCGATCAGCTATATCTGAAAAGAAGTATTTTCTGTTTGGAGTTATACGATTCATTATACAATGATATCTTCTAAAGAATTCAATAGATTCATCATTCATGAAAATTCTTCTATCGCAATGTGTTTTGGATGCAACGATATCTATATATCCCAGGTCCAGATGAACATTCCTGGTTTCAAGTACGCGTGCTTCTTTACATCTTGTGCCAAAATAATATAAAAATCTAAATAATGCCGGCAGAACAGTAGAGAGTCTAATCGTACTGGCTGTTTTGGAATAAATATCAATCTGCTTAAAAAATCTTTGAAGTTCTTCATTAGAAAAAAGATATACGTTGCTTTTGTATCTGACGGCCTTATATCTGTCGCTTAATATATATGATATATTATCCTGGCTGTTCATATATTTACCTAGCTCTCTTATATATGACATATAACCCATATATTGAGATTTGCTGCGTTCTTTTTTGTGATGGATCCATCCTTCAACTGTTTCTTTTTCCAGATAATCATAATCCCCATGTTCCAGATTATACCTGTCAAAATCATATAAAGTTACTTCGCCTGTTTTGTATATAATGCCCATAGAATGTTTGAATTCTAGAAATAATACAATCTTATCAGCTAGTTGGCTTTGAAATTTAATCATCAATTTCACCACCAATTCCGATATCCCTCATTAAAAGAACGCATTCTTTTAATCTTTCTGAATCAGTAGATATATAGACGCTTGTTGAATTAGGATCCGAGTGTCCCAGTATCGATGAAATGGTTTCTAGTGAGACTCCTTTGTGTACAAGTGCAGAAGCGGTATTATTTCTTAAAAAGTGGATACCAAAAAATCTATCATCTTTGGTTACATCAGCTTTATTCATAATTTTATTAACTATTGTGTAACAGGCTGAATGATCAGCTAAAGGTTTGAAAGGCGGGAGGTGACTTACGAAGATGTTTTCATAATCACTTTTTTCACGTTCCTGAGTTATATATAGATACAAGGAGTTTCCAATTTCTGTGTATAATGGAACGCTAACCTGATTTCCAGTTTTTGACTGTATAAAATGGATACAGTCATTATACCAGTCGATATCTGATAGTTTTAATGTTACTATATCACAGGCTCTTATACCTAAGATATAACCTAGTAGAAAAATAGATTTATCTCTATAGGTTACCAAATCAGAGTTTAACACTGCTTGAATTCTATTGTGCTCATCATTACTCAGGGTCGGTATGATTTTTTTTATTCTTGGTAAACGAAGACCGCTAATCTGCTGTAGAAGATCATTTCTTTTGATAAATTTAAGGTATGAGCGCACGCCACCTATGACATATCTCTGTCTTTTTGGCTTGAAGGTCATGAGAAAATTATAAATTAGCTCAACAGATAAATCATCTATTTCATATAGTTTATTATCAGATAAAAATCGCAAGAAAACATAAGCATAATAACTATAGTTATGTTTGGTCGATTCCTTGATATTTCGGTCATATATATAATTTTTATATGCCTCATATTCGCCTTGAAATCTTATTATATCATCGTCATATTTTTTACCTTTTTTAATAGATAAATCGAAACAACCATGTTCCAAATAAAAGTTTAGAAATCGTGTTAAACGACCTCTATCAAAATATCGATGCGCACTAAAATGGCCATTGATATAAATGTCAGCAGCGTATGCATTTCCCAATTCAAGAGTATATTCCTCGCTGCCATGACTTTCACAAAAACGTCTTAAAACATTCAATTCTCTTCTGTACTTAGCTAGTGTCGATTGCTTATAATGATTCTTTTTCAAGAAAGCTAAGAGTTCTTCCGATAAATAGATCAAATTATTCATAATGTTATCCTCCTTGTATACAGAGTAACACTAGTTGTTCAGTATCGGAATACTATACCGAAGAATCATGCTATTTTCATCTGACGTATCCAAAACTTCGGTATAGTATTTTTTTCGGCATAGTCGGCATGGATCACTAATGGTTCTGCACTTTTTCTCCTCTTTTTTGCTGTTTCCAGACATTTTAATACTTCTTCTACTTCTAATGTTTTACTTAGTGTCCACGCTATTATTTTTCTTGAATACAGATCCATTATGCTGTTTAAATATACAAATCCTTCATCAGCAGTCCATATATATGTTATATCGGTACACCATGCCTGGTTTGGTCTTTTTGGATTAAAATCTCTATTAAGGATATTTTTTAGTTTGTTTGAAAAATCACAGTCTTTTGTTGTTATTGTATATGGTTTGATATAATGGGCTTTTATTTTGTTTTCTCTCATTATGTTTCCTACATATTTTTCGCTTATTTTTTCTCCTTCTTTTTTTAGTATTCTGGTTATTTTAGGTGCTCCATATATCTCTTTTGAATCCTTATGAATTTCTTTGATTCTTTCTGTGATTCTTGCTTTTCTGATTTTCTGTCTGCATGTTTTTCTTTTTAAATATTCATAATATCCCGATTTACTTAATTTTAGTTTTTTTAGCATACCGGTAACTGAAGCCTGTCTATCACTTTTTGATTTTTCTTTTATTTCCTTATAAAGATCCTGCTTAGTTATTTGCCCAGTATGCCAATAGCCTTTTTTAGGACTTCTAAAGCATCCTGTGTATCTTTTAATTCTTTTTTTAATCTGGCTATTTCCTTAGCTTCATCGCTTGAATAATTACCACTCCCTCTTGAATTGATTATACCATCATTATTATTGGCATCTTTAAGCCATTTATGGACTGTACTGTCAGCAATACCAAACTTTTTAGCAACTGCTACTTTAGATTCGTTAGGATGATCTAAAACATATTGAACAACTCCCTGTTTAAATTCATCTGTAAATGTCGGTTTAGTCATTGTCATATACCTCTTTCCTGTTTTTTGATTTAAGCTTATGACATTGTACCATATACTAGCTAGTTTTTCCATTTAACCAGTCCAGTTTTTATTCTAGCATCAGCCTATATTACTGATATAAAATTCTTGGGCTTTGGATTTTATATAGAGAAGAGTGGTAACGTACGAATCACTGTTCACAAGAAATCTAAAGAAAAGATGAAAAAGAGAATAAAGGAAATCACCAAAAGGAACCGACCAATATCAAGTAAGGAATTAGCTAAAGAGTTAAAAGAATACATTACAGGTTGGGTGAATTACTATAGGATAGCGAATATGAGTAAACATCTAAGGGAAATAGACTCATGGATGAGAAGAAGAATACGAATGATATATTGGAAAAGATGGAAGTTAGTAAGAACAAGGTATAGAAATTTACAAAAACTAGGTATTAATAAAAGTAAGGCATGGGAATGGGCAAACACAAGAAAAAACTACTGGCACATCGCCAATAGCTTCATACTAAAAAGGACACTTACAAATGAAGTATTAAAAATATACGGATTTATAAGTGCACTAGATTATTACAACTCTATAAACTTATGAAACGCCGTGTAGGGAACCCTACGCACGGTGTTGTTATCCAGAATTCGGGATAAGTGTTGTGAAAGGGGCGAAAGATTTTAATTCTTAGCCCCTATTCAATTTTTTGGTCAAACGCATTATTTTAATGCGTTACAGCCCCTTTTTTCTAAAAAACAATTAAAAATAATTATTCAATATTATCTAATAAATTATTAATAAAGCTATCAAAATCATGACAATGAATGATATTTTGCTGTAATTTAGGACTATTAACGATTTCAATAAAAATATCATAAAGATGCTCAATATCTTGTTGGTCACCTTGTTTTATTGCTAGTAAGAAAATTATTTGAACAGTATCTTGTTTATACCAAGTTAGAGGTTCGTCAATAATTGCTACTGCAACTTTAGTATCTTTAGCACATAAACGCATTGGATGAGGTAAAGCAAATATTTCATTCATATTCGTTTTTGCTAAGTTTTCACGTTCCATTACATAATCAAAATAGTCATTATCAACAATATTTTGCTCTTCCATTAAATGACACATTTGCTTTAATAATGTTTCTTTGGATTCAATTTTATCTAAATGTAAAAATAAATTTTTATCAAAAAATTTATTAGATTTTTTCATTTTATCTAATGATATTGAAGTAAGAAATTTAGAAATATCTTCAATATTTTGATTATTTAAAGAAAAATCTACGGTAATAGTAGGAACATAATTACTCTTTAATGGAATCGTAGAAATTACAAAGTCAATATTTAACAATTCTCTTTTAGTATAATTAATAAATTCATTATATGAAGCTCTATGAACGATCATTATTTTATCTTTAAAGAAAACATTTAATCTTGCTTCCAACATTCTTGTAGTCGCTTGACCAGAACCACAAACTAAAATAACACTTTTTCTTTGAAGACTACCAGAAAAACATCGTTCAATAGCAGCTCCAACATGTAATGATACATAACCAATTTCATCTTCGGTTAAAATATATGGAGGCTTATTGAAAATTTTTGTAATACATGTAAGGGTAATATCAAATGCAAGTGGGAAATTGGCTTTAATCGTATTTAATAAAGGATTTCGTTTATTTAGTGCAAGTGATTTTGTATTTAGAATTGATTTGAAATGTAAAAAAAGATCATGAGAGAGAATTTCATCATTACGCAAATCAAAATTATAATCATAATAAATATTATTTAATAGTTCTTCTACTAGTGCTTTAATTTTATTATCATTACTAACTAAATCATTTAAACGTGTATTAGCGACTAAATGAGAATAAATGTATTTTTTTTCACCTTCACTAATTGTAATATCAAAAGCTTCTTCTATTTCTTTGGCTATATCATTAATAAAATTAGCATAATTATCATCAATTTTAATCGCATTATTTGTATTGATATAACAGTCAAATTGAATTCGTGAAATCATTAATGCAAAATGAATGATTAAATTTTTAAAATTGAAATCATTAGTTTTAATCTGTGCAACAGTTAACTTATTAGCAATAATTTGTTTAAGTAAGTCAAGATCAATTCCTTCAAAAAGAGTATATTCATCTTTAGTAAATCCAGTAACATAATTTTGAAAATTAAACGATAACACATTTTCAACTAAACATTTACGTTTATCATTTTCATTACCAATTACTTTAATACCAACATTAGTTTTTGAAATGTATTCAAGATTATATTTTAAAAAAATATTTTTTAAAGTTTTAATATAATTTTGTAAAGTATTTTTGCTTACATAAATTTTATCTGCTAAATCATCAAGTGAGATGTAATTATTACTGTATAGTAATATATTTAATAAATACTTGATCCGGTCTTGAGAAGTATCAAGTTCAAGATTGTTCATTTTATTTTGTTTTATTGAATATAAAAAAGCGTTGTATTTTTCTTGATCATTAATTTCTATATAATACCCCGTTTTTCTTTTTAATTTAATTTTTGATCCATTTTTTTCAAGAATTTCATTAATTATTTGAATATCACTTCTGATTGTTCGATCGGTTACATGTAATAAAGATGCAAGTCGATTTACAGAAATAATATTATCTTGTCGTACATAATCAAAGATTTCATTTAAACGATTATATGGAAACACTACTACCACGCCTTCCTTATCATATCTATATTGTATAGATAATCATTTTTTTATGCAAACAATCGATTTCCACTTTAATTTGGAAATCTTGATGCATATATAATATAAGTTTCCATTTATTATTGGAAATGACTTTGATTGAAATTAATTACTACTAACTATAGAATGTAGTTGTAACAAGGAGGTAGTAAGGTGATGCTTAATGAAGATTATATTTTTTTAAATGTAAAAGCAGACAATAAAGATCAAATATTAAAATTTATTGCAAATAAAGCTAGTGAATATAATATTTGTGATAATTGTGAAGGATTGCTTGAAGATTTAAAAAAACGTGAAGAAGAATTTCCAACCGGATTACAAGACGGATTTGCGATTCCTCATGCACGTAGCAGACATGTAAAAAAAATAGCTATATTATATTTAAGAACTGATGAAGCAATTGAGTGGGGAACTTTGGATGATAAAAAAGTTAACTATTTATTTTCTCTATTAGTTCCTGAACAAAATGAAGGTAATCTTCATTTACAAATGATATCTAAATTAGCTACTTGTTTATTGGAAGATGATTTTAAAGATACAGTCAAATCATCAACTAATAAATTTGAGTTAAAAGATTATATATTAGGAAATATGGAGGTAGATTAAATGAAAATCGTTGGTATTGCCGCATGTCCTGCAGGATTAGCACATACACCTATGGCGGCGAAAGCATTAGAAAAGGCAGGAACTAAATTAGGATATGATTTGAAAATGGAACAACAAGGAAGTATGGGTCAAATCAATAAAATTACCGATGAAGAAGCTAAAGATGCAGCTTTTGTAATTATTGCTTCTGATCAAAAAATTTTAGGAATGGAACGCTTTGAAGGAAAACCAGTAATTAGGATTGATATTACAACTTGTATCAAAGCACCAGAGGCGGTAATAAAAAAATGTATTCAAACAATACAAAAATAAAAGCAATTTAACTTGGCGGAGTTAAATTGCATCCACGAAACTGTAATGAGTCGTGTGTACTCTCATTATAGCATAATTATGAAAAGAGAGGTATAAAGAATGAAGAAATTTTTAAAAGATGCTAAAGGACATATAATGTCAGGTATTGGCTATATGTTACCTTTGATTATTGGGGCATCGTTAGTTGTAGCAATTCCTAAATTGATAGGGGTAGCTATGGGTGTTAATAGTCTTGATGCTTATGCAACTAAAGATGGCTTTTTACATATTTTATATTTATTAGAGCAAGTAGGATGGACTGGAATTGGTTTAGTTAATACAGTACTTGCAGGATTTATTGCTTTTTCAATAGCCGATAAACCAGCAATTGGAGCAGGTTTAATTGGTGGCGCTTTAGCTAGTAATACTAAGGCCGGTTTTTTAGGGGCAGTTATTGCTGCGTTTATTGCAGGATACGTTGTAAAATGGGGTAAAGAGCATATAAAATTACCTGATTCAATGCAACAAATGATGCCATTAGTTATTTTACCATTTTTAGCGACTGGTACAGTTGCGATAATTATGGGGGTTGTTTTAGCAACACCACTAGCATCAATTAATGATGCTTTAGTATCTTGGTTAAGAGATATGTGTAGTGGCGGAACTAGTCAATTGATTCTTTCAATAGTTTTAGGGGCAATGGTTGCCTCAGATATGGGAGGACCAATTAATAAATCTGCTTGGATGGCAGGTAATGTTTTAATGACAGAAGGAATATATCAACCAAATGTATATATCAATTGTGCTATTTGTATTCCACCATTAGCATATGCAATTGCTACAGTGATTAAGAAAAAACGTTTTTCACCTAGTTTTAAAGAAGCTGGTAAAGGTAATTGGGTCATGGGATTTATTGGGATTACTGAAGGAGCGATTCCTTTTACATTAGTTAAAGCTAGTCGTTTAATTCCAATTAATATGATTGGTGGTGCCTTAGGTGCTGGAATATGTTGTTTGTTAGGAGCTACTGCTAATATTCCTCCAGTAGGTGGTATGTATGGTTTTGTTTCAATTACTGGTGGTTGGGCATATTTAGTAGGAATTATTGTTGGTGCTTTATTTATTGCAATTGTAGCTCCAATGGTAGTTGATTTTAATGACAGTGAAGATGATAAAGAAACAATGTCAATTGATGATATTGACATCGTAATTGAATAAAAAATTAGGAAGATGAAAGTCTTCCTATTAAATTAAAGAGGAGTTTATATGAAAAGAAAAGTACATGTTATCCCGCATTCACATTGGGATCGAGAATGGTATTTTACAACATCTAGGTCAAAAGTTTATTTAATGAAAAATCTTAAAGATGTTTTAGATACATTACAAACAAATGATGATTTTAAATATTATATGGTTGATGCTCAAGCATCGTTATTGGATGATTATATAAAATGGATGCCTCAAGATAAAAAAAGAATTGAAAAACTCGTTAAAGCAAAAAAACTAATAATCGGTCCTTGGTATACACAAAGCGATCAATTAGTAATTTCTGGTGAAAGCATTGTTCGAAATATGTATTATGGAATGAAGCAATGTAGTGAATTAGGGGGATATATGAACGTAGGTTATGTTCCTGATTCATTTGGACAAGCTGGAAATATGCCACAAATTTATCGTCAATTTGGAATCGAAGATACTTTATTTTGGCGTGGTGTCAGTGATGATATGGCTAAACATACAGATTATAATTGGCGTGGTGATGATGGTAGTGTCGTTTTTGCAACTCAAATTCCGTTTGGTTATTATATTGGAGGTAATATTCCTGAAAATGATCAAGAAAGTGAAGAGTTTTGGCAAAATGAATGTTTAAAAAAAGCGGGTAGTCGTAGTGCTACTAGACATATTTATTTTCCTAACGGTTTTGATCAAGCACCGATTCGTAAAAATTTGCCTGATTTAATTAAAAAAAGAAATGAAAAAGATGCAGATAATGAATATGTAATAAGTTGTATTGAAGATTATATTAAGGATGTTAAAAGCGAAAATCCTGTTTTAGAAGAAGTAAAAGGTGAATTAGTAATTGCAAAACATATGCGAATTCATAAATCAATCTTTTCTTCACGAAGTGATTTAAAAGTGTTAAATACTCAAGTTCAAAATTATGTTACTAATATTTTAGAACCGATGTTAACAATGTCTTATTACTTAGGTAATGATTATCCTCATGAAGCTGTTGATGAAATTTGGAAATTATTATTTGAAAATGCAGCTCATGATTCAATTGGTTCATGTATTTTTGATACTGCTAATGAAGATGTTTATATGCGTTATAAACAAGTACGAGATATTGCAGTTAATTTAGTTGAATTACATTCTCGATTAATTGCTACAAAAATAAAAAATGAAACCACTAATGAAATTACATTAACATTATTTAATACATTACCACAAAAACGTAAAGAAACAATTGTTTTTGAAACATACTTACCAGCAGATAATTTTGCAATTAAAGATGCATATGGAAATTTAGTTAAATATACAGTTATTGAAAAAACAGATTTAACAGATTATGTTTTATCACAAACAATTCGTCTTAACCCTAGTAAAAAGATTTATTTACCAAGTGTAGTATATCATGCAAAAATTGCAATTGAAGCAAATGAAATACCATCATTAGGCTATATACAATATACAATTGATTTAAATGATCATTCTAATGATGATCTTAAAGAAATAGAGAATATCGAAAATGAATATTATATTATATCAATTAATGAACAAGGAAGTTTAGATATTTATGATAAATTAGCTAATTATCATTATAAAAATCAAGCAATTCTTGTTGAAAATGGAGACGATGGAGATAGTTTCAATTATTCACCTCCACGTCAAGATTTAGAAGTATTTTCAACTGATAGTAAGTTTGAATATCAAATTTGTGGTTCAAATCTATATCAAAAAGCATTAATTGATTATGAAATGACCATTCCTGCAGATTTAAAAGAACGCTCAAAACAAATAACAAGTGTTAAATTACCAGTAACTTTAGAAGTAGTATTAAAAAAAGGTTCTAAAGTAATTGATTTAAATGTACATGTTGATAATCAAGGGTTATCACATCGCTTATGTATTTTATTTGATAGTGGTTTAATAACTAAGTTCAATTATGCTGATCAACAATTTGGTTTAATTAAACGACCAAATAGTTATGATAAAGAAATGAAATTATATCTTGAAAGCATAGGTAATCAAGAAAAAGTAGCACAACCAAAGGTTGTAGAATTAGCTAACTGGTCAAATGATCAATCAACTTGGCAAGAGCCACCAATTTCAATTGAACCAACCCAAAGTTATGTTGCACTTGCAAATAATAATCGAGGTATAGCTGTTATACCTCAAGGAGTTCGTGAATATGAAATTGTTGGAGAGCAGGGAAATCAAATTAGATTAACGTTGTTTAGAACATATGGTTTTATGGGAAAAGAAAATTTAGTTTATCGTCCTGGTCGAGCTTCAGGTGAAAGAATCGTTGCAACACCGGCAGCACAGTTATTAAAGAAGATGGATTTTAAATTAGGATTTACAACTTTTAATAGTGATATTAATAATGCTGATATTGATATTTTAGCTAAAGAATATAATACGCCTATACAAGTTTATGAATATACAGATTTTTTAAATGGTAGATTGATTTTTGTACAAGAAGATGTAGAACAAAATTTACCGGTTGTTAATTCTTTATTTGAAAGTCAAAATAAATTAGTAGTAAGTGCAATTAAGAAAAGTGAAGATGGTAAAGGTTATGTAATTCGTTTGTTTAATGGAAAGGATCATCAAGATATAGGTGATAAATTAACTTTTAATTTTAATATTAGTGAAGCTTATTATACTAATTTAAAAGAAGAAATATCTAAGGAGATAAAAGTTGTTAATAATTCTATAACAATTGAACCAATTTCACATTGTAAATTTATAACGATATTAGTTAAATAGTTATAACTCAATTATGTAAAAAAGAAGTACTAGAAATTCTAGCACTTCTTTGTTATTATATTCCTTTTATCAACCAAGTAATAAATTTAAGAGGCGAGAAATTAATAGCCTTTTTGGAAAATGTGAAGTCATATTCTGCCTGTAGTTTTATTTGAATTTGTTCAGATGTGCATCTAATACTAACAAAAAAATTGCTATCATATTCAATAGTTGCTCCATCCTCAAAATCGTATGAAATGATAGAGTAGTTATCTTGAATCCGTTGAATGCACTTTTTATCAAAGTCACTTTCTTGAAACGGTATCGAGAAAATATAAGTCAATGAAGTAACAAATAATTTGTCTAATTTAGTTTTTATCAATATATCGAGTTTTTTTTCATCAGGATTAAAAACTGTTGCTTTTGCCATAACTTTTTCGCAAATACTTGAAGCTGTACTCCCAGATATTTTTTCTACAGATTCATCATACACACCATTTTTATATTTTGGCATAGGAGACTGCAAATCAAAATCACTTAGCGGGACAAAATTCATTAATATTCCGTTAGCTCTTTTACGAAGTAACCGTTGCACTTTTTCTCGATTATTTACTAAATCGTCTTTTGTAAATCCATCACAAAATGGCCCAATAGAAATATCAGTTTCTTTACTTAAACCAAATATAACTCCTGTTAAAATGGGTCTTTGGGGAGAAGCAATCGATACCGTATTATTTACATCGGTCTGTTGGAATTCTCTGTGTAACTGCACTAAGGCACTTTGAATTGATTTGCGGGCATCCAAGTATAAACGTCCTGACAAAGCCGACGGAATGTTGCAGTCATCCAATAGTACAGGGATAATTCTAGGCTTCTTATTCTCGATGTTTTTAGTTAGAGCAATATTCAATTCTTCTGTTACCCAAGGAGATTCGCTCGAATTGTGGGAAATAAAAAGCATATATATATCTACATTATTTAGAGCCTCTGCTATTGCTGAAATTATACTTTCTCCCAGCGAAATATTTTTTACATCCATCCAGATATCAAAACCATTTTTAGCCATTAAACTTGCAAATAAAGAAACCCTTTCTTTATCTTTTTGACTATAACTTATGAAGACAGTTTTCTTAATCATGTTTTCCCTCCATTCTATGAGTGGTAATTTTTTATTAGTTTATCAATATAACGAAGTAATTTTTTATGTCCCATTAACTTTGAAATCTTATGAGGATAAAGTTCTTCACTTTCATCAGGAAGTTGTATACTTAGAAGCATTATCTTTAATGTTTTTAAGTCTTCAACATCCAAATTTCCACATATGTTTGAGAAACTAATGCGGTTAAACTCGAAACATTACCATATTTCTTTGCGTCCGCTTCGTCAATATACTTTTATGTGGTAGGAGAGTACAGTCTTTCCATGAACTTTGCATGTTTTGTACTTCTAATTGTTTTTGCATTTTCTTTAACTCGTTGGCTGTTTCATTATCCTGCTCCTTTAGACGTACCTCTAATTCATCGTTTAATTCTTTTTTAGACTTCTTATTTGTTTGATATGTGAATAGGCTGTAATAATTGGTACAGCAATTAAAACTATATTCTTTATGGTTTGTAGTGTATTATTGTCCATAAAATAGACTTCTCAAATTTTTCATTTTAATTATATCAAAAGTTTAGTCCAATTTCCAGAGGACAGGTTTCACTAATCATTCGTAACATTTATGTCCCCGAGCAGCTATGGTAAAATATAGGTAGAAAGATAAGAAAGAGGTTTCTATTATGAAGATGATAGTGAAAGTAACCGCTGCTTCCTTTACTTTTGCCCTCACTTTGCTGACTGTCCTGTACTGGTTCCTCTTTGATCTCTGTGCGTTTTTCCTAACGATTATCTTGGTCATTGTCGCTGTTTTTTGGGATTGGCCTCTTTTTCATGCACATTCCATTGGGCGGGTTAATGTTCCTGTTCCTCGCTTTCTTGCTTTCGCCGTATGGCTTGCAAGTGATGGCTGACTTCCTGATCAGAGTGCTGGACGGAGGAAAATCTACTTTGTTCCGGTTTCTTATAAGCTGATATTATCAGAGAAAATTGTATTTACGCAAGGCAGTCAGTAGACCGCAAGGACAGTATCAACATTGAAAGCTAGATTGATTTTTGCAAGTACGAACTGAAAGGCGGGAGCTGCAAGGTATTCAAGGATAAAGACTATTCCAAGAAAAACACGGACAGGCCGGAATTTCAAGAACTGCTGAGAGAAATCCAAATGGGCAAGATACGGCGGGTAATCGTCTATATGTTGGACCGGATCAGCCGCTCTATTCTGGATTTTGCGAACATGATGGAGTTGTTTAAAGAGTAAGATATGGAGCTTGTTTTCTCCACCGAGAAATTCGACACTTCACCCCCAGTGGGGTCAGACGTGCTGAATATCTGTATTGTATTCGCACAGCTTGAATGTGAGACAATCCAGAAGCACGTGACAGATGCTTATTACTCCGGTGCTTGAAAGATTAGATACTTGTGATTGTCCCACACGAAGCACTCATATGACGTCTGGCTGAAATGCAGAAAGAAACTAATGATAAATATGACCTTCCAGCACAAGGTTGCAAGCCGAAAAATATATGATTCGCTGGGAAAGTCAAATGCGGCGTTGCGGATATGCTTTGAAAGTAACCCAGTGCAAAACAGTCTGGGATATTTCCGCTGTACAAAACGGATGGAGGGGCTGTCAAGGATGTGGTAAAATCCACAAGACTGAATAGGAGGAGTTTATTTTCAATGCCATGCGGGCAAGGTTTAAGAACTTTCAAGTCTGACACGACAAAGAGAAAAAAGCAAATTCGAAACTGATCGCCTATCAAATTGAGCTTGCACAGGTCGAAGCTGAAATTGAAAAACTGCTTGATACACTGACCGAAGAAAATGCACATTGTTTGCCTATACCAATAAAAAAATTGAAGAACTAGATACTCATCTCCAGACCATTTCAAAGGCGATTGCAGAATTCTTTGTTGAAACAATGTTCCCCCAGAAAGAGTAGAAGCTTTCCTATTATCTTGATCACTGAGACAGCATTGAATTTGAAGACAAAAGAAAAGCCACTTACGGCTTGATTATTTCAATTAAAGCAACCAGTGACCATATCAAAGTAGAGTGGAAAATCTGAACACTCTGGATTTCTGGATTGCGCTACTCTACTTACTTTCAACTCTAACATTTTTTTTGATCTTGTTTGTATCCCTTGTACACCGATGCTTTACCTAAATCAATATATAAATACTTATTCATAATTTTAGCAACAATATCCAAACCGCCTGATGAGGCATTACGATTAAATAAAATTGCAAGACCAATACTAACTAATAAAACATAACAAATAACATCAAGTTCCTGACTATTAGTAATAGAATGATAATTAGGTAACATAATTTCATATATCCCAATAAATATTGGTAAAAGAATACTCGTATAAAATGTCTTAATCCCAAATTCTTTGCCACATAAAATAAATCCAATAATCAATAAAACAATATTTAAAATCATTGTAATCATTGATAATGATAAAGGAATATAGTGGCTAATGATAATTGCTAATCCGGAAATACTGCTAATTGAAGTTTGACTGGGAACTAAAAACAAGTATACTGCCGAAGCAATAATCGCAATTGCAATTGTAAGAATTGTCGTTTCTTTAATTAATTCATAATAATTTATTTTTTGATTATTCATTATTTTTCTTCCTTTTTAAAAAATTCTGTAATAGTATAACATACTATAAATAAAAATACCTAGAATTTGTAGATCTAGGCATTTTTATAGGATGTAATTACCTTTTTTATATCTAAAGTGGTTAAGTTTATAATTGATTCCAAATGGATTAATCAAAATATATAAAAGCAATATAAAATAGGCTTTTTAGTTGATTTATATACGAATAACTAAATATACCATTTCAAACAAAAGAGACGTAATGCTTAAAGATTAAAAATCTTTATTCGTTATAGCCAATTTTTGTCGTGGAACATAGAGTTCTGCGACATAAGAAGGGGTTTTAAGTTTATTAATTTGAGATTTCTTAAATTCCAATGATGAATGAACATAAAGTTCTAATGTAATTGAAACATTAGAATGACCAAGCATTTCTGATAATGATTTAATATCGATATCATTCATAACGCAATTGGTAGCATAAGTATGTCTTAAAGTATGATAATTGCATTTGAATTCTAATGTGTTACATATTTTATGAAAATGATATTGAATGTTACGAGGGTCTGGTATTTTTATTGAATTAGTATAGATATAGCTTTGTTTTTTTGGATTAGATTGTTTTTTGTAATATTTTATTAAAAAGTCAATAATGAATTCAGGCATTGGAACAATTCGTTTAGAAGTATGAGTTTTTGGGTCCAATGCCATTAATGTTGTTTTAGAACTAGAGTTATTTATTTTTAATCTTTCAATTGTTCGATTAATACTGATATAGTGATTTTCAAAATCAATATCACACCATTTTAAACCAGCTACTTCTCCTAAACGAAAACCACCGTATAATGATAAAATAATTGCCAGTGTGTAGTTTTTTTGATGGCTAAAACAGTATTGTTCTAATTGATTTTTTTGTTTTGAGGTTAAGATATTAATTGTTGGTTTTGATTTTTTTAGTTTAATATATTGAAAGCTATTATTATTAAGATTATATTTTTTTTGAGCATAATCTAATATTGCTTTTAAAACATAACGTAATGTTTTAATTGTACTAATAGCGTAGATTTTATTATTTAATAAATCATTGAAATAAGAAATAACTATCTTTTCACTGATTTCATTAATATTCATGTTGTTAAATTGTTTATTTAAATGGTTTGTAATAATTGTTTCATATTTTGTATATGTAGAATATTTAATTGAAAATTTTTTAATTATTAACCATTCGTTTGCTACCTCATTAAATTTTTTTTGTTGCATAATTCATATTCCTTTCTTTATTAAAAATTTATTTAATTTTCAATAAAAGTAGCGATTATTACAACAAAAAAATAAAAAGAACATCTTTGTTAATAAACTGACAAATTTACTTGAAAATATAAATATATATGATAAAATAATTTTCGCAGAACTCTATGTTCTGTGAAAAAGAAGAAATGGGGGATAAAAATGTATTGGTATATTGCTCATGTAAAAGCTGGCCAGGCTAGTAAGTTAGTTAGCTCGCTTAATAAACAAGAGGATATTGAAGCATTTGTTCCCAAAAAAGAGCAGTGGTATAGAGCTAGAGATAAAAGAACATATGTTATCAAAGAGCTATACCCCGATTATGTTTTTATTAAAAGTAAACTTAATAAAGATAAATTCGATGAAAAGTTCAAAGTTTTCTTTAGAACAATTGAAGGGTTAATCGAATTACTTGATTATAAAGATGTATATCCTTTAACACTTGATGAACAAAGTTTTTTTAGAAAGATTATTCGATGGTGGTTATGTTATTAAGCATACATTAGGTAATATAATCAATTCACGTTTTAATGCAATTAAAGGACCATTAATTGGATTAGAAGATAAAATTATTAAATTGAATCGACATGATCGTTTTGTAACATTAGATTGTAAGATCTTTAATGGTAAATTTAATGTTGCAATTGAGATGGTAGATTAATGAATTGGTATGTATTATATACGTTGAGTCATCGGACTCAACGTATTCTTGGAAACTTGAATAAAAAGAAAGAATTAGAAGCATTTATTCCAAGTTATGAAGTATGTCATCGTTATACTAAAGAAATAACAATTAAACCTATGTTTAATAATTATATTTTTATAAAAACAATGTTGAATCAAGAAGAATTTAATACTTTATTATTTAATATGAAAGAAGATAATAATGGTTTAATCAGACAACTTAAAAATGCTGATACATCAGCATTAACAAAAAAAGAAATTGAATTTTTTAATTTAGTTTTAGATAGTAAACATGTTGTTAGATTATCACATGGTTATCAGGAAAATGGTATTACTAGGGTAATAAGTGGACCATTAGTAGCTTATGAAAATCATATTGTAAAAGTTGATAAACATAATTGTTGTGCTTTTTTAGACCTAGTCTTTTTTGATCGAAGAATTAAATTAGGTATAGACATTTTAGGCAAGAAATAGTTGAAGCGCTTGGTAATCCGCCTTCAATGATTTTTGGAACATATTATTAGTTTCTATGGGGTAGGGGGAACTGTACCCAAAAACACATAGAAACTTTTATTTTTATATAAAAATAATGTCTGTATTTGATGATATAAGGAGGGGAAGAATGGAAAAATTTGAAAATAAAGTTTGGTTATCATCACCGACAATGCATGGTGATGAATTGAAATATGTAACTGAAGCATATGAAACAAACTGGATGTCGACAGTAGGAAAAAATATTAATGAAGTAGAAAGAATTACAACTGAAAAGATTGGCTGTAAATATGCTGTAGGATTATCTGCCGGAACGGCTGCTTTACATATGGCTGTAAAAATGGCGGACGTTAAATTAGGTGATAAAGTTTTTTGTAGTGATTTAACTTTTTCAGCTACAGTTAATCCAATTACTTATGAAGGTGGAATTCCTGTTTTTATTGATAGTGAATATGAAACATGGAATATGGATCCTAAAGCTTTAGAAAAAGCTTTTGAAATTTATCCGGATGTTAAAGTTGTTATGCTTGTTCATTTATATGGTGTAGCAGCTAAGATTGATGAAATTAAAGCAATTTGTCAAAAGCATAATGCTATTTTAATTGAAGATGCGGCTGAGGCTTTAGGTACATCTTATAAAGGTAAACAGTGCGGTTCTTTTGGAAAATTTTCAATAATCAGTTTTAATGGTAATAAAATTATTACTGGTTCATCTGGTGGGATGTTTTTAACAGATGATTTGGATGCAGCTAATAAGGTAAGAAAGTGGTCAACACAGTCACGAGAAAATGCCCCATGGTATCAGCATGAAGAAATTGGCTATAACTATCGCATGTCTAATGTTATTGCCGGTGTTGTTCGTGGACAGTATCCTTATTTAGAAGAACACATTGCTCAAAAGAAAGCAATTTATAATCGCTATAAAGAAGGTTTAAAAGACTTACCAGTAACAATGAATCCTTTTATCGAAGATGAATGTGAACCAAATTACTGGCTATCTTGTATGATTATTGAACCAGAAGCAATGTGTAAACAGGTTAGAGGGGAACTAGATTATTTATATATAAGTGAACCTGGTAAATCATGTCCAATGGAAATATTAGATGCAATTGCTTCTATTAATGCTGAAGGCCGTCCAATCTGGAAACCAATGCATATGCAGCCGGTCTATCGTAATAATCCATTTATTACTAAAGACGGTAACGGTCGTGCTAATACTAATGCCTATATTGATGGTTCAGGAACTGATGTGGGAATGGATATTTTTAACAGAGGTTTATGTTTACCAAGCGATAATAAAATGACACCAGAACAACAGGATAAAATTATTGCAGTAATCAGGGAGTGTTTTAAATAATGTATAAACATTTTTTTAAACGTCTAATAGATTTTATTTTATCACTGCTTGCACTAATTGTTCTTAGTCCGATCTTATTAATAGTAGCGCTATTAGTAAGAACAAAACTAGGCTCACCAGTTATTTTTAAACAGGAACGTCCGGGATTAAATGAAAAAATCTTTACATTATACAAATTTAGAACAATGACGGACGCTAAAGATGAACAGGGCAATTTACTGCCAGATGAAATAAGATTAACCAAGTTTGGGAAGTTATTAAGATCAACAAGTCTTGATGAGCTGCCCGAACTTTTTAATATTCTAAAAGGTGACATGGCGATTGTAGGACCAAGACCATTGTTAGTAAGATATTTGCCATTATATAATGAACATCAAAAACATCGTCATGATGTAAGACCAGGCTTTACAGGCTGGGCTCAATGTAATGGCAGAAATGCCATTAGCTGGGAAGAAAAGTTTGATTTAGATGTTTATTATACAAAACATGTTTCATTGCTTTTAGATATTAAAATTATTTTAAAGACAGTTAAGGTAGTTTTATTTAGAGAAGGAATATCCAGTGAAACAAGTGTAACGATGGAAGAGTTTAGAGGTAGCAGTAATGAAGGATAAATTAGTAATTATTGGTGCCAGTGGACATGGTAAGGTAATTGCTGATATTGCAAAGTTAAATGGGTATCAGGAAATTATCTTTTTAGATGATGATCCATCTAAACATAAAAATGGTCTTTATGATGTTGTTGGAACATCAAAAGATATTGATAAATATCTAGAACAGTATGATTTCATTATTGCTATTGGCAACAACGAAATCAGAAAGAAGATAACTAAACAGTTAGATAACAAAAATATTATTCAGCCAGTTTTAGTTCATCCAAGTGCTGTTGTTGATGCTACTGTAACAATAGCACCAGGAACAGTAGTAATGGCTAATGCGGTTATTAATGCCGATACCAAAATAGGTAAAGGATGCATTATCAATACAGCAGCTACAGTTGATCATGATGGCAATATTGCTGATTTTGTTCATTTAAGTCCTGGAGTACATATTGCTGGTACAGTAAACATTGGCGCTAATACTTGGGTAGCTATAGGAGTATCAATAATTAACAATCTTAATATTTGTGATGACTGTATTATTGGAGCTGGGGCTGTGATAATTAAAGATATAAAAGAACAAGGTACATATCTAGGTGTGCCAGCAAGGAGGATAAAATAATGAAGAAAATTCTGATACTTGCAAATAATGATGTAGGATTATATAAGTTTAGAAAAGAATTGATTGAAGAACTTTTAAAAGAGAATGAAGTATATATTTCACTTCCTTATGGTGAATTAGTTGATAAGCTAATTAGTATGGGGTGCAAGTTTATTGATACATCAATCGATAGGAGAAGCAAAAATCCTTTAAAAGATATTTTTTTATTAATTAAATATAAAAAAATTATAAGAGAAATTAAACCCGACATAATTTTAACTTACACAATTAAACCTAATATATATGGTTCGATTGCATCCGGTGGGAAAATACCTGTAATCTCTAATATTACAGGATTAGGAAGTGCTCTTGAAAATCCGGGGGTAACTCAAAAAATCACTTTATTAT
>OLNH01000848.1_pt1 | contig 21150 bp, 20 predicted proteins | sample 1643101 | NCBI WGS metagenome assembly OLNH01 (sample SAMEA3136758, study PRJEB25190) | human gut metagenome | biome: human gut; feature: human-associated habitat; material: faeces | place: Austria | collected 2013
ATGCCATTGCAATGGCAGTATTCGGAGGTATCTCCTCCACAGGTGGTAAAGGTAATATCGCAGGCGGTCTGATTTCCGCATTTATCATCGTCTGCCTTCGTGTTGGTCTTGGACAGAGAAATATCCATCCGCAGGTAATCCTGCTGATCATTGGTGTTCTTCTGATCGGTGCAGTTGCACTTCCAAATATCATTAAAGAAATTCAGAAAAAAGCAAAAACAGCAAAATAAAATTCCTTAACAACTAACTCATATTTTTTATAAGCTTGTAAACTGCTTCGCAGAAGGCGGAGCAGTTGCAAATAAAAACTATATTTCCAAGGGAGGAAAACAAAATGAACAAAAAAATTATCAGCGCACTTCTTTGCGGAGCAATGGTACTTAGCTGTGCAGCACCTGTAATGGCAGCTGACAAAGCTGGGGATGGACAGAAAATCGCACTGGTTGGAAAATCAGCAGGTAACGCATTCTTCGAAATCGCTGCAAAAGCATTCAAAGAAACAGCAGAAGCTGAAGGTGCAACTGTAGATGTTGTTTATCCGGAAGCTGCAACAGCAGATGCTCAGATCAAAGTTCTTGACAACCTGATCTCTCAGCAGCCAGATGCAATCTGCATCTCCGCAAATGATGTTAACGCTCTTCAGGCTAAACTGGAAGAAGCTATGGACGCTGGAATCAAAGTATCTTCTTTCGACTCCGCTCCGAATAAAGACAGCCGTCAGGTATTCGTAAACCAGGCTGGTACACAGGCAGTTGGACAGGCTCTTATGGATGCAGTTCTTGATATCTCCGGTGGAGAAGGACAGTTCGCTATCCTTTCTGCAACATCTCAGTCTGCAAACCAGAACGCTTGGATCGACGCTATGAAATCCATCATGGAAGGCGATGAGAAATACAGCAAACTGGAACTTGTAGAAGTAGCTTATGGTGATGACGAACCTCAGAAATCTACAGACCAGACAGCAGCTCTTCTTCAGAACTACCCAGATCTGAAAGTTATCTGCGCACCTACAACAGTTGGTATCGCTGCAGCTGCTAAATACCTTCAGGACAACGAATCTGCTTGCAAACTGACAGGTCTTGGACTTCCTTCTGAAATGCAGGAGTACACAGGTGATGACGATGCACATTCCTGCCCATACTTCTATCTGTGGGATATGGAAGGCCTTGGAAAACTTTCCGCATATGCAACAATGGCACTTGTAAAAGGTGACATCACTGGTGCAGAAGATGAAACATTCACAGCTGGCGATATGGGTGAATTCACAATCACAAAAGCTGATGATGAAGGAACAGAAATCGTTCTTGGTGAGCCACTTCAGTTCACACCAGACAACGTAGCTGACTACGCTAAATTGTACTAATCAGCACGTTTGGAGAAGCTAAAGTTTTTCTGAATATGATAAATCCTTAAAAGACAGGGCGGAGCCGAAAGGCTTCGCTCTGTTTTTGTGTACTTTTTTGTCATATTGCTTTATACTGTCTGAGCATGGTAGAATAAAAGAAATAAGTTACCGGAGCAAAATTATAGCAGTGAAGAAAGCGGGAGTAACAGATGCAGCAGGCTTTATTGGATCATTTAAGAGTTGTAACAGAAGAAGAACAGAGAATCCTGGATGGGGTTGCAGAGGTAGATAAGGACCTTTATACATCTGGGAAGGATTTCACGGTGGACAGTGCGAAAATGCTCAGTGAGGGCAAACTGATCGCTGTACGTACCCATACACGATTTGTGCATTTTCCATCGCACAGGCATAATTATATTGAGGTGCTTTATGTCTGCCAGGGACAGCTTACAAATATTATAGGTGGTAAAGAAGTCGTGATCCATGCAGGCGAACTGTTGTTTTTGAACCAGTATACGAGACATGAGATTCTGCCGGCGGGGGAAGAAGATATTGCAATCAACTTTATGATCCTTCCAGAGTTTTTTGATGTGGCCTATACGATGGCGGGGAATAATAATGTCCTTGCAGATTTCCTGGTTAATGTGCTGCGCCAAGATGAAGAGCGTGGAGAATATCTGCATTTTAAGGTCGCAGAAGTGCTGCAGATCCAGAATCTTCTGGAAAATATGATCTACTCTCTTGTGACCGGTAAAGGCGATCAGAATCGGATCAACCAGACAACGATGGGATTGATTTTCCTCTATCTTCTGGAATCTGTACAGTATGCGGAGATGCGCCTGCCGAATCAGTATGAAAACATGATCACAATGACAACGCTGGATTATATCGAACAGCAGTACAAAACGGCGACACTTACAGAACTCTGCGAAAAATTGCATTTGCCGATGCATATGCTGAGTAAGATGATCCGGAAAAATACGGGATTTAATTTCAAAGAACTGCTTCAGCGCAAACGTCTGAACAAAGCTGTGGAACTGATGTGCGAGACAGATCTTCCGATCAGTGACATCATTGCAGCGGTTGGCTATGAGAATGGCAGTTATTTTCACCGGGTATTTAAAGAACGCTACCATACGACGCCGAGAGCGTTCCGTGTGGCAAATGGAAAAGAAGAACGGGTGAGATTATAAAAAAGGGGCATTGCAGATGTAATAATAACATACATTTGTAATGTCCCTTTAGATTTTAGTTTATCATTTGTGTCAGACAAGAACTGTCCACAGATTATGTAGAACATGAATGCAGAGAAGATGCTGTTCTGAACAGTTACCGGAGAAGTCCTCTTTTGTGTCCTGTTCTTTTGTACATATTCTAAAATCTGTGGTCAGTATATCACATGGTCAGGTTTTTGACAAGCTCGATATCTGACGCTTTTACTTTGAGATTTGTCTCAATCACTTTTCCTTCAGCTGTTGTGATTTTGATCTCAATCAGTGTATCTTCTTTGACAGCTGTGCTGGCTGCCTGAAGAAACTTCGGGAATTTCGGATGATTCTGGGTAAAGGTTGCCCAGGAATTTTTTAACTGCATTAAATTTCCAAGATTCATGTGTTGTGCCTCCTAATTCTGAAAATGGATCTGCTCGCCCTGAATGACTGGATAACAGATTAAAGTAGTTCCATCCAGATTTTCTCTGTGCATATCAACAGCACTGATCTGGTGGTTTTCGTAAGTTGTATAATAGTAAATTCCTTTTGTTGCGTTACAGCAGGATGTATAGAGTGTGATTTCATATTTTCCCTCAGTAACCTCGCAACAGCCCCTCTGCTGGTCAACGGAGCCAAGAATATGGAAAAACTGGCTGATGCTTTCAGCTTCGGAATCTCCGGAGATGGAATTCATCTTTGTGAAAGCAACACGTGCAAAACGGGAAGCAGAAGACAGGTCACCCGGAAGTCCGAGGGCACCCATTCCGCGGCTGTAGGCAGTAAGAGTCAGATCATCTGCAAAAGTATTTACGGGCTGTTTTGAAGAAAGGTGCATATAATTATTCAACTGGAACATCTGCTGTGGAAAAGGTGGGTTATTTGTGAGTACACCGACCGGATTATCGTAGATATGCAGACCGTCTGCGATGGATTCTACTGTAATAGATGCAGTTTCATCAGAGATGATCCAGTGAAGCTGCGCCAGAGGAAACTGTTCGCTGAATGTAGTATTGACCAGATTCATGTGGGAAAGAAGTGTGCGAACTTCCGCGACAGAAGCACACTGGCTTAAGATCCACGGGATGAATTCGAATTGGGCAACATTGGTTACATCCGGTTTTACATTGGCATAAGCAGCATTTCCAACGAAATTCAGTCCTGCCATGCCAACACCTTTTTCATTGATGGCATCATAATATAATGGATAATCTCCGGCTACATGAGCCATGCCGATGATCGCATAGTGCGTTTGTTTTGTACCGGCATGCCGGAAAGAAAACGGATAATTCCTTGGAGTGATCGTAATCTGATCGCCGTAAGAAAATTCGTAGTCCAGTGTTCTTCCAAAATAAAAATCTTTTGTTTTATAAGTTGCAGCTGTACACATAAGCATTCCTCCTTAGAAATCGAAGTCTGCGTAATCTTCCGGCAGGAAGCGGTGGTAAATGATATGGCAGCCTTCGTCTTTGAAACAATAGTAATAAGTGTCTTCTGGTTTATCAGCAAAACGGATCAGACGGTCAAATTCGTCGTTGTTTATTTCTTCTGTGATAATGTTCTGTGAATAAGTATGGAACAGATCCAGAATTTCATTCATCGTGCAGTCGTGTTTTGCTACTAATTCCACAAGACTTTTGATGAATTCGTTTGGTGCGGTGTTATCATGCACATAGACGGTTCCTTCTTTTGGGATGTGAAAACAGAAACGATCTCCTTTGTGAGAGACTTCGATCTGTCCAAGCTTTTCTGTGATGGATGCAGGAAGTGTGTTCAGTCGTTCCTGCATCTCATCAGCACTGTCCTTAGCGGAAAAGAAATGGTTCAGGGAAGAGAGCGGATAATACAGATGGATATCTTCTCTAAAAAAACCGAGTTTCGCCTGTTCTTCCTTGATGATGTCGATCAGATTTCGTTCAAGTTTATCGTAGCCCATGTCGGGAAACCTCCTTTATATAAGATGGATTAGTTTGCAATATGCATTCGGCCAGAATCGCAATGGTCGTAAGCAGTAAGTTAAATAACTGCAACATATTGTAGCAGATTCATACATAAAATACCAGAGTCGTTCGGAAAAAATAGAATGGACAGATTCGATAAAATGTTACAAAAAAAGCTCGTTGACAGTACCAGGGCAGTGGGATATCATAGAACAAAAGAGGTAACTGTTTACAGAGACTCAAAATTTGACATATAGGGGAAATCATCATGTTAGTTTTAGTATATCACAAATGCAGCACCTGTCAGAAAGCCCTAAAATGGCTTGATGAACACAAGATTTTTTTCGAGGAGCGCCCGATCATAGAGGAAAATCCTACATATGAAGAATTGAAAGAATGGTATGAAAAAAGTGGAATGCCACTTAAGAAATTTTTTAACACCAGTGGCATGCTCTACAAGCAGATGAACCTCAAGGATAAACTTCCGGAGATGTCAGAGGATGAACAGCTGAAATTACTGGCAACAGATGGCATGCTTGTCAAACGCCCGCTTGTAGTAGGTGAAGATTTCGTCCTTACAGGATTTCGCGAGAAAGAGTGGGAAGAGAAGATTCGGGGCTAGACGACAATTTTATACTGTGAAATTTTTGCTTACGAAAGTTTTGTTGATTTATCTCTATTTATCTATTGTATTTTAGGGTATATTCGTGTAAAATAGAATACAATTTAGTCTAGTAACGCATGAATGCGTGAATTCTGGCGAAGCTGTAAATGCATCGGCCGGAAATCCTTTGTAGAATAGAAATAGAGATGGAGGAAGAGAGCAAATGGCAGATCATGAGATGTTGAATCTTGAAGAGATGGGCAATTTGAAAGACAGTATGGAATTGCTTGGGGAAGAACTGATGAATGGTCACCGGATCAACCCGAATCTGTATGTAGAATATGATGTAAAAAGAGGCCTGCGTGACTCCGCAGGTAAAGGTGTCCTGACAGGGCTTACCGAGATTTCAGATGTAACAGGTTACGATCTTATTAATGGACGTAAGATCCCGGCACATGGAAGACTGTATTATCAGGGATATAATGTAAAGGATATCGTAGATGGTCTTAAGGGACGTAAATTTGGTTTTGAAGAAATCATCTATCTGCTTCTGTTCGGAAGACTTCCGTCAGATAAAGATATGGAAATATTCAAAAATATCATGGAAAGCTTTGAAACTCTGTCCGGACGTTTTGTGCGTGACGTTGTTATGAAAGCTTCCAACGGTGATATCATGAATGCAATGCAGAGATGTATTCTCACTCTGTACACCTATGATTCCAAACCAGAAGATATTTCTGCGGAAAATGTTCTTCGCCAGAGCATTGAAATGATCGCAAAACTGCCTTTGATTGCAGTATATTCCTATCATTCCTACAGACATTTCCGTCGTGATGAGACTTTGTTTATCCGTAATCCACAGAAAGGGCTTTCCCTTGCAGAAAACATCCTTCTGATGCTTCGACCGGATGGCAAATACACAGAACTGGAGGCGAAAGTACTTGATATTGCCCTGATCCTTCATGCAGAGCATGGTGGTGGTAACAACTCTACTTTTACCACACACGTAGTTACTTCTTCCGGAACAGATACTTATTCTTCTATTGCAGCATCTATCGGTTCACTCAAAGGACCTCGTCATGGTGGTGCAAACCTCAAAGTTCAGAATATGTTTGAGGATATCAAGGCCAATGTCAAAGACTGGACAGATGAGAAAGAGGTAGAAGTGTATCTTTGCAAGATACTGAATAAAGAAGCATTCGACCATACCGGTCTGATCTATGGTATGGGACATGCTGTTTATACACTTTCTGATCCGCGTGAAGTAATCCTGAAACGTTTTGCCAGAGACCTTGCACAGGAGAAGGGAATGATGAAAGAATTTGCCCTTTACGAACTGGTAGAACGTCTGGCAGGAAGACTGGTCATGGAACAGCGGAGACTTTTCAAAAATGTCTGCGCAAACGTAGACTTTTACAGTGGTTTCGTATATACTATGCTTGGAATCCCCAAAGAGCTGTTTACACCAATTTTCGCAATTGCACGTATCCCGGGATGGAGCGCACATCGTCTTGAGGAAATCCTCAATGCGAGCAAGATTATCCGTCCGGCATATAAGTATGTAGGTCATCATGCAAATTTCGTTCCGTTTGATGAGAGAGCATCGGAGGAAGGCTGCGAAGAAGTGTTGCGGGATCTTGGAAAAGAATCCGCAGATCAGCAGGAAGAACAGGCAGAAATTACAGAAAAAGAGGCACCACAGGATTCGAAGAAGTGCCCTGAGGAGAAAAAATAAATGAAACAGGTTATTTTAACTGGTGACCGTCCTACCGGAAGACTTCATGTAGGACATTATGTAGGATCACTGAAAGAACGTGTCAAACTTCAGAATTCCGGTGATTACGATGAAGTTTATATTATGATCGCAGATGCGCAGGCACTGACAGACAATGCGGAACATCCGGAGAAAGTACGTCAGAATATCATTCAGGTTGCATTGGATTATCTGGCATGCGGGATCGATCCGGCAAAATCTACGATTTTTATTCAATCTATGGTACCGGAACTGACAGAACTGACTTTTTATTATATGAATCTTGTTACGGTTGCACGTGTACAGCGTAACCCTACCGTTAAATCTGAAATCCAGATGCGTAATTTTGAGGCAAGCATCCCGGTGGGATTCTTCTGCTATCCGATCAGCCAGGCAGCAGATATCACAGCTTTCCGTGCAACTCATGTGCCGGTTGGTGAGGATCAGCTTCCAATGCTTGAACAGTGTAAGGAGATCGTACACAAATTCAATACAGTATATGGCGAAACTCTTACCGATCCAAAGATTGTCCTGCCATCCAATAAGGCATGTTTACGTCTGCCTGGTATTGACGGCAAAGCCAAAATGAGTAAATCTCTTGGCAACTGCATTTATCTTTCTGATGAGGAAGCGGATGTTAAGAAGAAGATCATGTCCATGTTTACGGATCCGAATCATCTTCGGGTACAGGATCCTGGCCGCGTAGAGGGCAATCCGGTATTTATCTATCTGGAAGCATTCTGTAAGGATGAGTATTTCCCGGAATTCCTGCCGGAATACCAGAACCTCGAAGAGCTCGAAGATCACTACCGCAGAGGTGGTCTCGGCGATGTCAAGGTTAAGAAATTCCTGAATAATGTTATGCAGGCAGAACTTGGACCAATCCGTGCAAGAAGAAAAGAATGGGAACAGCGTATTCCGGACGTTATGGATATTCTTAAAGAAGGCAGTAGAGTAGCAGAAGCAAAAGCAGCCCAGACTTTGAATGATGTCAAGGCATCTATGAGAATCAATTATTTTGACAGCGACCAGTCTGATATGTATCAGAAATAAGCTGATTTAGAAAAAAGTGATATATTTAGCAGGAAAGCAACTGTTTTGGAGAAATCCGAGACAGTTGTTTTTTGGTGCATTTTGAATTGTCAGGGAAAAAAATAATGTTGTTTTGTGTGGATTTTAAAAACAAAAACAGTTGTTTCGTGCTGAGTTGATAGAAAATCGCCTTGACATTATGTGTACAAAATAGTACAATTAATACTATTAGATAAGTAGTATTTTGCACTAATATACGTAGTGAGCATTCATATTAATTGAAAGTGAGGAGCTATCAATGGCAAATGAACATAATGATCAGATCAGAATCGTGCAGGAGACGGTTGCAGGTAAGGAGATTACCTTTGCACATGTAATGGGTGGCCCGGCTCCGATCATATATCAGAAACTCGGATTAAATCCTCAGGTGGACTATCGCTCTTCTGCAATCGGAATCATGAATATGACACCGTCAGAATCCGCTGTTATTGCATCTGATATCGCAGTGAAGAGTGGCAATGTATATCTTGGATTTGCAGACCGTTTTACAGGAACGATGATCATTACAGGAGAAATCTCAGATGTTATGTCTGCAATGACGGAAGTCGTAGATTATTTCCGTGATACACTGGGATATGTGGTTTGCAATATTACCAAGAGATAGGAAGTAAGGCATGGAAGAACGAATAACGAGAGAAGAGCTTCTCGAGAAATTGTTTAATGACGATTATGAGAAGCTGAAAGGAAAGAAACTTCGTCTGACGCGTGTACGGGTTCCGGGTAAGTCTCTTGATTTTGCACATGTAATCACTCCTTCGGATCCGGCTGTTTATCAGAACCTGGCACTTAACATCGGTGTTCACGAAGGAGAAGATCATACAGGTGAATCCATTGGTATTATGCGCGTTACGCCATGGGAGGCCATTGTGGTTGCAACAGATGTTGCAGTGAAGGCGGCAGATGTTCAGGTAGGATTTATGGATCGTTTCAGTGGAGCACTGATTATACTTGGCGGTTTATCGCAGGTGATGACCGCAGTAGAAGAAGTTGTGAAATTTTTTTGTGATGAGTTGCATTTCGATGTATGTGAGATTCACAAAAGCTGATAACAGGACAGGATAAAGAATGAAAAAAGTTTTCTTAATGGGGCGAAGTGAAGCTGGTAAGACTTCTTTGACACAGGCGTTGAAGGGTGAAGAATTACATTATCACAAAACCCAGTATACAAATTCAAATGAAGATACGATCGATTCACCGGGAGAATACGCAGAATCCAAGCATTTCAGCGTCGGACTGGCGTGTTTTTCTTTTGAGGCAGATGTTGTTGCAATCGTGCAGGCGGCAGATGAACCATTCAACTTATTCAGTGATGGCAGCAGATGTTTCCTTTTGAGACCGCTGATCGGTATTATTACAAAGGTTGATTCTCCATATGCTAATTTACCAATGGTTCGTCAGTGGATGCAGAATATGGGATGTGAGCATATTTTTGAGGTGAATAATGTTACACGTGAGGGTATTCCTGAATTGATGGCGTATCTTCAGGATGACCTTCCGAAGCTCACACTTGAGCAGGCGAAGTTCAAGCAGAGCCTTGGTTTGAATGAATGGCAGCCACTTCCAGTGGGCGTGGATTATCCGGAGAATATCAAATAAAATATGACAGAGAGACATACAGAGATGTGTGTCTTTTTTTTATGTAATAATGGAAAATTACTCCGTAATGTTCCTATTACATAAAAACGCTCTGCGAGGATGCGACCAGATGCAGATGGGATATGTCTGCTACCTGGTAGAAAAATGAAAAGAATGAAAAGTTTTCAGAAATGAAACATAAAACATGGTAATAAACATCAAAAATGAATAATAAAAAGATGCAAAACATAGAAAAAATATACGTATAGCACAAAAATATTGACTGTATTTCTGAAAAATGATATGTTTTAAATGAAAAATGAAACAAAGATTGAAAGAAAAATGAAATCATAAAGGGGGTAATGAAATGGTAAAAGTCGGGATTATAGGATGTGGAAAGATTGCACAGGTTCGTCATATTCCGGAATATCTGGATAATCCGAATGCAAAGCTGACTGGCCTTTATGATCTGAATCTGCAGCGGGCAAAAGAACTTGCTGAAAAATATGACTGTAAGTCTTATGAAAGCGTTGAGGAGATGCTGGCAGATCCGGAAATTGATGCAGTCAGTGTATGTGTGGCAAATCATGTGCATGCTGAAATTACGATTGCAGCATTAAAAGCCGGAAAACATGTACTTTGTGAAAAACCGATGGCAACAAAATTAAAAGACTGCCAGATGATGGTGGATACAGCAGAGCAGATGAGCAAAAAACTTATGATCGGTCAGAATCAGAGATTTGCAAAAGCTCATGCAGAAGCAAAAAAACTCATCGAGCGTGGAGATATCGGAAGCGTTCTTACTTTCAAAACAACATTCGGACATGGCGGTCCGGAAACATGGAGTGTAGATGCTGGTCCGCAAAACTGGTTCTTTGATAAGAAGAGAGCTGCAATGGGAGCAATGGCAGATCTTGGAGTACATAAGACAGACCTGATCCAGTACCTGCTTAATGATACAGTAGAGGAAACAACTGCAAAAGTTACGACTCTGGATAAGAAAGACAGTAATGGAAACCTGATTGGAGTAGATGACAATGCCATCTGTATTTACAAAATGAAGAGCGGAATTATCGGAACGATGACAGCCAGCTGGACGTATTATGGTGAGGAGGATAATTCCACGATCATCTATGGAACAGAAGGAATGCTCAAGATTTATCATGACCCGAAATATTGTATCGAACTGATCCGCAAAGATGGAGGAAAAGTGTTCTACGATATTGATCAGATTCAGACAAATGATAATCAGACAAAATCAGGAATCATTGATGCATTTGTAGAATCTGTAGAAAATGACACAGAACCTGCTGTTCCGGGAAAAAGCGTACTCAGCGCAATGAAGGCAATTTTCGGAAGTCTGAAATCAAGCGAACTTGGAAGAACCGTTCGCGTAGATGAGGAGGAATTAGAGTGAAGATAGGATTAGTCAGTGCAATACTCGAAGATTATGATTTCAAAAAAATGATCGATACGGTTTCTGGGATTGGCTATGAATGTGTGGAAGTTGCCTGCTGGCCGAAAGCCAAAGCAGAGCGTAGATATGCAGGAGTCAGTCACATCGATGTGGCAAATCTGGGAGATAAAGAAGCAGAAGAAATTCTTTCTTATTGCAAACAAAAAAATGTAGAGATTTCTTCTCTGGCATTTTATCCGAATACCATGGATGGAAATCAGGAAAAAAGAGCTGCCAATATTGAACACTTATACAAAGTAATCGATGCAAGCAAAAAACTTGGAATTAACCTTGTTACAACCTTTATCGGAAGAGATCAGACAAAGACAGTAGAAGAAAATCTGGAACTGGTAAAAAAAATCTGGATTCCGATCGTGCGTTACGCAGAGGAAAAGAAAGTTCGTATTGCAATTGAAAACTGCCCGATGCTCTTTGACGGAGATCAGTGGCCAGGTGGACAGAACCTGATGACAACACCGGTAATCTGGAGAAAAGTCTTTGATATTCTTGACAGTGATTATATCGGAATCAATTATGATCCATCTCATTTTGTATGGCAGATGATTGATTACATCCAGCCGCTTTACGAGTTTAGAGATAAAATCTTCCATGTACATTACAAAGACATTAAACTTTTCAAAGAAAAACTGAAAGAGTGTGGAACAATGGCATATCCACTTCAGTACATGAAACCAAAGCTTCCGGGACTGGGAGATGTGGATTGGGGCAAATATGTGTCTGCATTAACAGACATTGGATTTGAAGGATATACCTGTATTGAAATTGAAGATAAATCTTTCGAAGGTTCCGAAGAAAGAGTTCTGGACAGCCTGAAACTTTCTCTGAGATACATGAGACAGTTTGTAATCTGAGAAGTTGCTCTGAATAATTGAATTATTAAATAAAATGCTGAAATAATGCGGGGGAAAACCGCTTATTAAAAACAAACATATTCCAAAAGGAGGAAATGAATTATGAAGAAAACAGTAGTTTGCATGCTGATCGCAGCTATGACAATGGGTAGTATGGTTACTCCTGTATTTGCAGACGGAGAAGGAGATGCTACACACATTTATGTGCTGACAGCTCCGGAAGACCATGGCTGGACTGGTTCCGTAGCAACATTCGCAAAAGAAAAAATTGAAGAAGTAAATGACGCCGGAACTTACAGCGCAGAGCTGATCACATCTGCAGATGCAGCAGAACAGATCGTCAACATCGAAGACATTATTGCAGCTGGCGAAGACAACATCGCTGTTGTTATTCAGCCAATTGATGACACTGTTCAGTCTGCAATCCAGCAGCTGGTTGACGCTGAGATCCCATATGTAGCATTTGACCGTATCATCGAAGGTGTAGCTGACAGTGCAGTATCCAACGTAAAAGGTGACAACGAAGGTATCGGAGCAGCATGTGCAGCTTACTATACAGAGCAGGGTATGAAACCTGGTGATGCAGTTTATGTATACGAAGGAGATACTTCTTCTGTAACAACTCTCCGTGATGAAGGATTCACAAAGTACCTTACCGGAGAACTGGAATACGATGGAAAAACAATTGCAGACGATGCAAAATGGTCTGAAGACGATCTGAAATCTATCACATATTCAGGTGCTATGAACTGGAGCCGTTCTGATACAAAGACAGCCTATGAATCTCTGCTCGGAGATGCATCCAACGCAGATATCAAATGGTTCTATGCAGAAGACGATGAACTTGCAATGGGTATCCTTGAAGCTCTTCAGGGCGGCGGAATCGACGATGCAACAAAAGAAAAATTCCTCGGAAATGCACCTTATCTGACAGGCTGTGGCGGACTGGATGAGCTTTATGCAGTACTTCGTGGTGAATCCTTCACAGATATCGCAGATCAGTTTGGTGGTATTGTATCTGTAACTTACAGTCCTGCAATGATCCAGACAGCAATCCAGGATATGGTTGATTATCTGGATGGAAAAGATGTAGAACAGGATCACGTAATTGCCTGCGAAATCGTAAATAAGGACAACGTAAAAGATTATCCTTCTTTCTAAATCGAGTAATTTTCGTGATATAATTCTTTTTAATAAGACAGAAATGGCGAAGGGAACTGTAAAGTTCCCTTCTGTCAGATAATTAAATGAATGCGTATCAGAGCAATGTATCAAAAAGCCCGGTAACTCGGGCGGGGAGGCGAGAATTATGAGTTTGCTGCAGATGAAGAACATCTGTAAGTCCTTCAGTGGGGTTCCGGTACTGAAAAATGTACAGCTTACAGTAGAAAAAGGAGAGGTGCATGCACTTCTTGGAGAAAATGGAGCGGGAAAATCAACACTTATGAATGTTTTGACAGGTGTATTTCCGCGTGATAAAGGCGAGATAGAATTTGATGGTAAGGAACTGAAAAATATTACAATAAAGCAGTCTGAAAACCTGGGAATAGCTTTTGTTCATCAGGAACTAAATCTGTTTAATGATCTGAAAGTATATGAAAATATTTTTCTTCAGAAAGAATATACGACTAAATTTGGATGTCTTGATAAGAAAAAAATGATTCAGGAGGCAGAGAGACTGTTCCAGGAACTGGGAGTGGATATTGATCCTACGCAGCAGGTTTCTAAACTGAAAACCAGCCAGAAACAGTTACTTGAAATATCAAAAGCACTGTTTTTTAAAGCAAAACTTCTGATTTTGGATGAGCCAACAACATCATTAAACAATGATGAGGTGGCACATCTGTTTGACATTGTCAATAATTTGAAGAAAAAGGGAACTTCCTTTATCTTTATTTCACATAAAATGCCGGAGATTTTCCGTCTGTCAGACCGATATACCGTATTCCGAAATGGAGAATTTATAGGTGCCGGAAATATAAAGGATACTACACCAGAAGATGTTACACGTATGATGGTTGGAGAGAAATATTCGGATCAGGATGTATATGAAAAAAGGTCGTTGGGTGATATAATCCTGGAACTGAAGGATTTCAGTGGAGAAGGTTTTCGCAATATCAATCTGGCAGTAAAAAAAGGCAGTATTGTTGGACTGACCGGCCTTCAGGGTGCCGGAAGCAGTGAACTGATGCAGTGTATGTTTGGTGTAACAAGAGCATACAGCGGCGAGATGCGGGCAATGGGCAAAGTTATGCGGGATCACTCTATTCATACAGCTATGAAAGATCAGATTGCGATGCTTGCTTCGAACAGAAAAGAAAATTCTGTGATTCCAGATATGAATATTCTGGAAAATATGTATCTGTCAGAACATACTCTTTCTGCATGGAAACCAGCTATTTCAAAAAAGAAAGAAATAGAGAGATATAAAAAATATAAAGAGATGCTGAATATAAAGGCAAATTCCTGCGAAGATTTAATTACATCATTAAGTGGTGGAAATCAGCAAAAAGTTTTTCTTGCACGTTGGCTGAATACAGATGCAGAAATTCTTCTTCTGGACAACCCGACACAGGGAATCGATGTAGGAGCAAAAGCAGAAATTTACAAACTGATCCTGGAACTTGCAAAACAGGGAAAAACAATTCTGATCAATACTTTAGAAATACCTGAGATCCAGAAAGTTGCCGATTACTGTGCAGTATTTTATAACGGTGAGATCATTAAAGTTCTGGAACATCAGGAAATTGATGAGATGACAGTCATGATGTATTCAACAAATGCGGCGCAGGCAGAGGAGGGAAAATAAGATGAGTAAAAAGAATACAGCAGTTCCTGGACGTATCGCAGGATTTTTGGGAGAAAATAGTTATATCATTGTTTTTGTGGCAATTTTTATCGTATATGCACTGACAACAAACGGACTGACCTGGAGCGGTATGATGAATGTATTTCGTCATTCTGCAGTAATTGGCATCATCGGATTGGGCATGGGACTGATCTGCATCACCGGTGAGATCGATCTTTCTGTTGGTTCCATGCTGGCTTTAGATGGTGGATTTTCTGTCATTATCTTTAACATGACAAACAGCATTATCCTCACATTTTTATTTGCAGTTCTGTTTGGCGCATTCTGCGGCCTGATCAATGGCGTGATGGTAGGATGGATCCAGATGCCAGCATTTATCGTTACACTGGCAACGATGCTGATTTATCGTTCTTTTGCACAGTATTTCTGCCAGCATGTGGATAAAGCACTGATCGGGGGAGGAAGTTCTGTGTACAAGATGGCAAACAGCCAGTCCTCTTATCAGACACTTTATAATTTTGGTAATGGAAAAGTATCTACGATTCCGATCGTTGGTCTGATCCTTATTATCATGACACTTGTTTTTGTATATATCACAACAAGTACAAAATATGGCAAAAAAGTATATGCAGTAGGAAGTAACATGAAAGGTGCACAGATGGCGGGAATCAATACCGCGGTTGTGAAAATTTCTGTATTTGTGATCGCGGGTGCACTTGTTGGAATCGGTGCTTTTCTCTGGATTGCAATGAATGCTTCTGCTGACCCGGCAACGACAGGAAACAGTTATGAGATGTATGCTATCGCAGCAGCAGTCCTTGGTGGAATCAGTATGTCGGGTGGAAAAGGAAAATGTCTGGGAATTCTGTTTGGTGCAATGTCCTATACGATTATTGATAAAATTATTGTGTCCCTTAAAATGGACTCTCTTATTAACAACGCGATTAAAGGAATTATTCTATTGATCGTCATCATGGTGCAGATTGTAGGTCCGCAGATCAAACAGAAATTCAAGAAGACAGAGTAGAAATACAGGAACATAAATATCTCTGTTAAACAGGCTCAAAATGCTTTATAATAGAAATGATTTTAATCTAAAACCTGAAAAAGAGAGAAAGTATGAAGAAGATAACTGTTTCGTTAATTGCTGAGAAAGCACAGGTATCACCGGCAACGGTATCAAGAGTTCTGAATCACAGAGAACTGGTGAAAGAGCCAACAATCCGAAAGGTTGAAGAGGTCATGCGTTCATTAGGGTGTCAGATGGAAAATACAGTCACTGTTTCAAAAGAGACACAGCCTCTGATCGTCCTGAATATCCCAGGTATTGAAAATGTATTTTATCAGGAAATTATTCGGGGAGCAAGAGTATCAGCGAAAGCACATGGATGTCATCTGCTGATACATGAATCGCATCTGAATAAAGGAAATATGCTTGATTTTTGCAATCTCCTTAGAAGAGTGGATGCTGCAGGAGTAATTCTTTTGAACCGTATATCAGAAGAAGCACTGAACCAGATCAGAATGATCGTGCCTCTTGTGCAGTGCTGTGAGTACAACGAGCATGCAGATTATCCATATGTCAGTATTGATGATACAAGAGCAGCAGAACTTGCAACGGAATATCTTCTGGCAAATGGAGGAAGTAAGATTGCCCTGATCAATGGACCTGGAAATTTTAAATATGCCAAGAGGCGTCAGGAAGGTTTTATGAATGCACTCCAGAAAGCTGAGGTTATGATTCCGAAACAGTGGATTGTTCAACTTCCGGAGGTAAGTTATGAGATGGCATATGCAGCAGTTTGCAGACTGCTGAATTCAGACAGCAGACCAAATGCATTTTTTACAATATCAGATGTTTTTGCGGCAGCGGTGATTCGGGCAGCAAAACGTTTTCATTTCCATGTGCCGAAGGATATTTTGGTGGTAGGATTTGACAACATTGAACTGTCATCGATGACTACACCTTCGATCACGACCGTCAATCAGCCGAAATTTCAGATGGGATATACTGCCTGTGAGATGTTATTGGAACTGATGGAAGATCCTCATGGGGAAATGAAATCGCTTTTACTTGATACAGAACTGGTGATCAGGGAATCAACATAAGAATAGAACAGCCGGAGATATTCCGGCGAATTCTTTTGCAGCAGGTGTGCCGGCGAGGGTGATCTGTGAGATTACAGAAGAAGATTCTGTAAAAAATATGTTTGAGGAAATTTACTGACAGAATATGTGACTTTATAGAAAAACACCGGAGCAGGTTATGAAATCTGTTCCGGTGTTTTCCTGAATATGTGTGCATTCTTAAGATATCATATCTGAATCCCAGATGCAGTAGCACATATTATAGAAATATTATACATTTTCTATTTTTGATAATTACATTCCATCTTTCAGTACATCGTAGTCTCTTAAGACTTTCTCGATCACAGTTCCCTTGATGAAATGAAGTACTGGTTTCAGGATAAGGTTTGCTCCAGGAATGTCGAGCTCCAGTGGGGATTTGCCATCCATCAGTTTGACGCTGCTGCTTAAGAGCTCACGGATATCGTAAACGCTTCCCCATACTTCCGGTACACCACGGTCAACACCAAGCAGGCCGTAAACAGCTTCCATGGCGGTTCTGACAGAGTATTCTGTGGTGAATACTGTATCGCGAGGTGTGTCTGCGAACTGGCCGAGGAATGCGAAGTTTACACAGCCATCCGGGATTACGTCCGGGCGGTCACCTTTTGTTCTTGGCATGAAGAATGCGGTGATATAAGGCATCATGGTCGGTACGCACACTGCACTGTGTTCAGCAAGTTCATCAATCTGATCTTCCGGAACACCGAGATGATACAGCCACTCTGCGGTGATCTCTTTACCGGTACAGTCTTTCATAGGTTTCTTGATATAGTCGCCAGGTACATCTGTGAACAGACCATAAACCCATACGCAGACCTTATCTTTGTCCTGATCCTTGAACTGTCCCTGACGGTTGATGGTCCAGCTTAAGAGCCACTTGGAATCCTGACAGCTTACGATACCACCTGTAACAACTTTGCCGGTACGCGGATCACGTTTGCAGATGTCAGTAATATAAGGAATGATCTTGTCATCCAGAGTTGTGACGGTCGCGGATTCCCAGTTGGTCTTGTTGATATCGGAGCAGAATTTTTCCGGATGTCCGAAGGACGGATCCTGTGCTGCGATATTTTTCCAGAGTGACCAGCAGCCGCTTGTACGAACTTCCGCATCACCGTTTGGTGCATGGTTCTGATCACCGTAGATCGTGCCTTCTGTACAGCTTCCGTTGGTAACAAATACGAGGTCATTTTCAGTAAGGACGATGCCTTTTTCTACGCCGTTGACTTTGCATTCGATTGCAGAAGCAATCTTCTTGCCATCCTTGAAATCAAAGATAACGTTAGTAACTTCAGTATTAAACTGGAAGTCAACGCCAGCATCTTCCAGATATTTCTGCATAGGCAGGATCAGGGAATCATACTGGTTGTATTTTGTGAATTTAAGTGCACTGAAATCCGGAAGGCCTGCGATGTGGTGAATGAAACGCTGGAAGTAGAGTTTCATCTCAAGTGCGCTGTGCCAGTTTTCAAATGCAAACATAGTTCTCCAGTACAGCCAGAAGGTGGAATTGAATACTTCATCATCGAAAACATCTTCGATGGTCTTATCGTAGAGGTCTTCATCTTTAGTCATGAAGAGCTTCATGATTTCCATACAGCCCTTCTGGCTGAGGTTGAATTTGCCGTCTGTATGAGCGTCTTCTCCGCGATTTACAGTTGCACGGCAAAGAGAATAGTTTGGATCATGTTTGTTCAGCCAGTAGTATTCATCCAGTACGGAAACACCAGGTGTTTCAATAGAAGGAATGCTGCGGAACAGATCCCAGAGACACTCGAAATGGTTTTCCATTTCACGGCCGCCTCTCATGACATAGCCACGTGTTGGATCAAAGATACCATCGCAGGCACCACCGGCGATGTCCATAGCTTCCAGAATGTGGATATGGGAACCAGGCATCTGACCGTCACGAACGAGGAAGCAGGCAGCAGCGAGTGAAGCAAGCCCGCTGCCTACGATATAAGCGTTTTTGTCATCGACGCCTTCTGGCTTTTCCGGACGGGCGAATGCTTCGTAGTTACCGTTTGTATAATAAATACCTTTGCTGTTCTTTTCATATTTTCCGCGCTCTGTATTGCGGTAATCAGATCTGGCTGCTTCAGCTTTCTTTGCCTTTGTTTCTTTGATCTTTTTATTTTCCTGAGACGTTTTGGTAAGAATAGCTGCTGCGCCGGCTCCGGCTGCAAGTGCAACACCAAGTTTTAATCCTTTTTTAGACATGTAAAAAACCACCTTTCATTTGTTTGTGATGATGTGTAGCTTTCCTTTTCTGTCTCTTATAGTATTGCCATTTGTGTTTGAATTCAATTTACAAAAAATATGGAATGAGTAAAAACTTATCATTTGTCGTGTTTTGTAAAGTTCTGAATGGAATTTGTGATATTTCCGTGGAGTGTAATGCACATATTTTTCCAGATGTCGGTATAGTCTGATTTCATTCCCTGACGAATCCAGTCGAGCATGATTCCGACAAAACTGTATTTGTAAAAATCAGCGATGAAATTTTTCTGTTCGTTAGTAAGAAGTGTTTCTTTTGACTGCTCTTCGACAACACCCATGATAAGGTAATGAGTTAACTGGAAGAGAAAATTCTCGATCTGTTCCCGACTGATTGCGTTGTAAGCATTTATAATGAAAGGTTTGTTTTCATAGACTGCTTCAAAAATCTGAAGAAGTCCTTCCTGCCAGGTATCATAGGTCTTTTTTCCCTGGAGAGCTTTACGTGATTCTTCGAGACATGCCCATTCGACCAGATCGTAGATATCTTTGAAATGATAATAAAAAGCCATACGGCTGATGCCACAGTCGGTGGTCAGATCGTTGATCGTGATTTTGTTCAGCGGCTTTTTGAGAAGAAGTTTTTTCAGGGATTCTGCCAGGGCATGTTTGGTGATATTTGACATGGGATTCCTCCGTTTGTGTGTTGGTTTTGAAGTGCATATTTCGGGATTTTGCCATATTTATGACAAAACACTTCACGGGATAGTGCCAGTGAGCAGTAACTGTTTATTATTATAATAGGATAACGGAATGTCTGCAAGGTTGACAGTTACTGGCACTGGTGAGAAAATTAGGATACAATTACTGTTTACTCAGTTGTTGTGAACGGTCAGATATAATGAACATCGGAGGCAGGATATATATGAGTGGATTAAAAATAAAACAGGAATGGATGCAGAAAACAGTTGTTGTCTGGTTTGGCGCACTTTTATGCTGTCTGTTGTGGGGAAGTGCATTTCCCTGTATTAAAATCGGATATCGGCTGTTTGAAGTCGATGCAGCGGATACGGCATCGCAGATCCTTTTTGCCGGCTGCAGATTCACGCTGGCAGGAATTCTGGCAGCTGGGATTGGAAGTGTAATGGAGGGACGTTTTTTACGTCCGGAGAGAAAAGCAGCAAAAGAAATTATCTGGTTAAGTCTGCTTCAGACGATCATTCAGTATTTCTTTTTTTATATGGGACTTGCACATACCAGTGGAGTAAAAGCTTCTATTATAGAAGCGGTGAATGTATTTATTGCGATTCTGGTAGCCGGATTTTTGTTTCATCAGGAAAAGATTACATCAAGAAAAATCACCGGCTGTATTCTGGGATTTGCAGGAGTAGTATTGATTAATCTGAATGGAATGAACTTTCAGTTCAGTCTTGCAGGAGAGGGAGCCATTTTCTTTTCTACGATCGCTTATGCATTTTCTTCGGTGTTTGTAAAGAAATTTTCTCAGAAATTTAATCCGGTCATGCTCAGTGCTTATCAGTTTATTATCGGAGGAATCGTGCTTATGGCAGCAGGAGGCGTTATGGGCGGACATATTACAAAAGTGACACCAAGTGGAATCGGACTGCTGGTTTATCTGGCGCTGGTTTCAGCAGTGGCATATTCCCTCTGGGGCATTCTTCTGAAATATAATCCGGTTTCAAGAGTTACAGTATTTGGATTTATGAATCCGGTATTTGGCGTGCTTCTTTCGGCACTTCTGCTGGGCGAAACAGATCAGGCATCCGGAATATTGGGATTGCTTTCACTTCTGCTTGTAAGTGTTGGAATTTATGTAGTAAATAGTGGAAAGTGATCCTGGATGACCGACCATGAAATACAGCGTAAAAAATCGTAAAAATTATGGAAAAAACTGTTGACATATGAATGCCCTTATAGTAGAATAACCCAATGTGACATAGTGCGATGACTCCTGAGCCAAAGCCCCGGCAAAGGTGTTTTTATCAGCGGTTTCGGACATTTCCGCAGTATAGATTTGCACTGTTCACCAGGAATTTTATACATGATATTACGGATGACCGTAATTACACAAATTATCGTTGATAAATAACAGGAGGTAAAACCATGCAGACTTATATGGCTAATCCAG
>OLNH01000853.1_pt1 | contig 20850 bp, 17 predicted proteins | sample 1643101 | NCBI WGS metagenome assembly OLNH01 (sample SAMEA3136758, study PRJEB25190) | human gut metagenome | biome: human gut; feature: human-associated habitat; material: faeces | place: Austria | collected 2013
TTACTTTCTCAATTTCTAAGTACATGATAAATCCCCTTTCTGGTTTTGCATTTGGACTCCTGGTACACCGCAACTGGGATGTACCAAGTGGATCATATCTGAGGTACGGTTTTTCAGCAGAACCGCGATTTCAGCAAGTACAGATGTAATCCAATGTTCCGAAGAATTCAGCAGGTCTTCGGATGGAGTTCAAATGATTTTATTCACGCGAGAGTTTGCTATATCTAACTCTGTTGGTTAGTATATTCTAACTTTTGCGAAAATGCAAGAGGAAAATTGGGGTGATATTGAGAAAGTATTTCATAAATCATATCTTGCGTTAATAAAAAGGCTTCAGATTTTCGAAAAATAATTTTCAAATCTCTGAAGCCTTTAGTCTAATTTAATTCAAATTAATGAGGACACTTTGTATATGTTGCAGTATACTGATAAACTGCATTAGATAAGTAACCACATTTTTCGCATCTTTTACATGTATATACCTTAACAGAACAGCCACCAGATGAATTACTTGAATGAGTGTAAAACTTACCATCAATCATACTGTGTGTACATAATGCATATGACGTTGAAGAATCTTCACATATTACATAATTACCATTCAAATCAACAAATATGCTGTTGCTTTTTGAAAAGTCAAGAAAAGCAATTTCATCAAGAGTCATATCATTATATGCAATTCCATCCAATGATTCATCTACAACAACATCTGTAAAGCTTTCGTCTGATGAGGGCATTGGTTGATATGCCATTGCTGTTCCAGCACCAACCACAATTGTCAACGCCGACACTGCCACCATAATCCCTCTCTGTAGCAACCCTTTTCTCTTTTCCTTCATCATGTAGTTAATCCTCCTTTTTAAGACTTTCATATTCTTCCCGTTATTCTTTTTATCTTTATGACCGGAAAGATTATTTTTCCATACAACCGGAAATATATCCGAAGTTGAGGCTTCTAACACCAGCAGTGTTGCATAGTCCTGACGTTTTTCTTTGGTACAGCCTTCTACTGCTGCACTGTCACTGACTATTTCCGCTGTATCTATGTAAAGGTAAAGTAAAAGGTATGCCACCGGATTCATCCAATGTAAACACAGGACGAGAAGGCATAATAATTTTACTAGATTGTCATGATTCTTCAAATGGGTATGTTCATGTTTATAGACCATGATAAAATCAGGATGCAATAACGGAAAACTCTCTGGAATAGCAATTTTCTGGCGAAAGAATCCAACCGTACATGGTCCACAAATACCATCTGGTATCAGATAATAGGTAAGATTGTCTTCGGTGTCTTCTACTTTATCAAATATATAATTCTTGATAGAATGAGCACCTTTCCAATATTTGATAACCTGATAGATTGCGAATATAATAATTCCCATTAACCAGAGTTTTACTACTATATTGAACCAACTTGGCATCCATACATATTCACCTTTTCTCTCATTCCAGAAAGATAATGTATTGGATGAATATAGATAAGTCTTTCTGCCAATCAGCATTACTTCAGGAAACATATCTCTGGGTAACAAATACTTAACCAACTGCACAGGAACCAGATAAAAGAACAGTCCTGTCAGTAGTAGTCTTCTTCCGAGAATGTAGTTGTAGTTATCACGTTGAATTATGTACAAAAGCAAACAGATCACAACAGGAATACTTCCTGCAATGGACATGCATACCAACAGTTCCATTTGTATCACATCATTTCTTCTTAATGTAGTCTAGCAAAGCTTCTTTCTCTTCCTCTGTAAGTTTATCCTTCGAGGTAAGAGCACTGACGAGGATGTTCATATCAGGGACTGCATATCCTGGCATGCGTGGTCTGGATGTTTCTGGAAGTTCTGCTTTCGCTGTCTCATCCTTCTCTTCAGCGAGTTCATTTAATTTATCATACAGATATCGGTTTCTCAGTCCAAGGATAAACATGGACACCGGATACAGTAAAGAAACTACTGCCGCACCGGTCATATATAAGGTAAATGCATGAGTATTGTCTACCGGCGGTCTGCTCATAAAGTTGATAAAGAAGCAGACACCAGAACATATGGTAAATAAAATCCAACAGACAAGTTCGATTTTTCTCTTCATTATTTCGTCTCCAGATTGTAATTTTCTATTAGTTCTTCAACTGCACTCAGTTTATCATAGTTTCACAAAAACCACAACCAAAAATTAGCTATTTTCCAGACTTCTTACCGCCATCATTCGAGATTTATCGAGAAATTGCACAATAAATCATTCGCTTGTGTTACACTTTTTGAGCACTTCTTCCATGGTATGCCATCCAAGGACTGCACATTTGACCCGGGAAGGCATATGGGAAATATCTTCCAGAATTCCCGCTTCTTCCAGCTGGTCTTTCTCTTCGGGCGTGATCTGACCTTTGATCATACGCAGAAAAATTTCTGCCAGTTTTAATGCTTCTTCAGTGGATTTACCAATGATCAGATCCAGCATCATATCTGTAGATGCCTGTGAGATCGCACATCCATCGCCTTCAAATGCACCGTCTGTAATCTTTCCATCTGTGACTTTTAACTTCAGAAAAATATCATCTCCACAGCTTGGATTTACTCCTTCCAGAACCAGATCAGCGTCCGGCAGATCATGTTTATGTCCTGGATGTAAGTTGTGATCTGTCAAGATTTCGTTATAAAAAGTATTATTCTGCATAACCCATTTTCCTCCTTATATCACCAAGACTTTTCAATGGTTCCGCCCTCCTCTACTCTGGCACGTTTTGTATTCAGGTTATACATATTTTTAGACCAGTTTTCAATGGTGGAGTATCGAAGCTTCGCATTCTGTCCTACAAATAATTCTACACATCCTGCATGCAGGTTTGCTACATTATATTTGGGTGCAGAGCATCCCTCTATAAAGTGAAGATACGCTCCCTCGTCTACGATGATCAGCGTATGTTCGAACTGTCCTGCACCTGGTGCGTTCAGTCGAAAATAAGACTGCAAAGGAATTGTTACGGATACTCCCGGCGGTACATATACAAAGGAACCACCGGACCAGACTGCACCGTGAAGGGCTGGGATTATAATTGAATAAAGATTTTGTGGATTTGTCAGATTAGATAAAGTAAAAAGCCAGGAAGGAACAATTCGCTCACTGAATCATTCCACCTGACTTCTCATAATGGTTTACAGATTATTTTTTATTTATGAAGAAAAGAAAACAGTCCTTTTTTCTTCTCATAAGGCTCTGATGTAATGCCTTTTACTTCATATCCTGTAGCACTGATCGCTGTTTTTAATTTTGCTTCGTCTACCGGTCCGTCTGAGATGATCACGGTTTCTCCTTTGCTGTGGGAAGATGTAACTTTATCTACCTGGAAAGCTTTTCGCACTGCATCATTTACGTGAGATTCACACATACCGCACATCATGCCGTCTACTTTTACAGTTGTTTTGATCATGTTGTTGTCCTCCGTTTTTATGTTGCAAGTTAGAACTCACTAACAGAAATTATAGCATATGCTTTTTTCTTTTACAATAAGCGTAATCTTTAATTGCAATTAAATTTTTATGCCATTATTTTATGCCTTAATTTCAGTAGCTTTACGCCAATGCCTGGACCAGTGCTTTCTGAACTGCACCCAGAATACCTTCTGAAGAGAAAGTTGCTCCACTAACTGTATCTACACCATCTGCAGACTGGTTTGCCATGATCTGAGGATAAATAGTACCCCATGCTGCTTCGAAGAATTCAGGAGAATCACTATTACTTTGTTCAATGGATGCAATCTGGCCTCCCTGAATTGTTACTGTTACATTAACTCTTCCACTGTATCCATAGCTTGAACCTGTATAGGTTCCATCAATGTATGGTCCGGTAGGTTCTGGTGTTGGCTCAGGAGTTTCTTCCGGTGTTGGAGTCGGTACAGGAGTTTCCTCTGGTGTTGGAGTTACCTCAGGAGTCGGAGTTTCTTCCGGTGTTGGGGTTGCCTCAGGAGTTGGCGTGACTGTTACTTCTGGTGTTGGGGTTGGTGTCACTTTTGTGGTGCCTTTTTCTGCCTGTTTCAGAATATCTTTCATTGCATTTAAGATACCCTTTGAGGAGTAAGTAGCACCGCTGACTGTATCAATACCATCGACAGATTGATTCTGAATGATCTCATTTTCCAGTACCTCCCATGCTTTCTTAAAGAACATAGGAGTATCTGTATGTTCTACTTCCAGAGACTTGATCACGCCTTTTTTGATCTTGGCTGTCAACGTAATTGTTCCGCTGTATCCTTTTCCGGTTCCTGTATAGGTTCCATCTTTATAAATCTGTTCTTCTCCCGGTTTCGGTGTTGGAGCAGGCTTCTTTGTAGGCTTCGGTGACGGAGTCGGTGTTGGGGTAGGAGTCGTCTGGCTTCCGGATGGAATTGCCTGAGCCAGTGCGCTTTGAACAGCAGAGATAATTCCATTGGAAGAATAAGTAGCACCGCTGACTGCATCCACATTCGGAGACTGGCTGGAAATAATCCTGCTGATCACTCCCTGTGCATTGGCAAAATAAGAAGCAGTTTCACTGGATGCATCAAGAATATTAATGGATGCGATCTTGTGATTGCTTACTGTAACCTGTACAGTAATGGTGCCGCCAAAACCTGTTCCAGATCCTGTATAAGTACCATCTACATATCCATCTGCCGGAACTTCTGTTGTCGGTGTTACCGTGCTTCCTGCTCCGCCACCGCCTCCGGCAGCTCCATTTGCAACTGCACCGGAAGTTGTATTTTTCTTGGTACCGGTTTTTATTTTGCTTGTTTTTTTTGTTTTCTTGGATGATGTTTTTTTGTTAGAGGATTTACTGTCTTTTGAAGAAACAGCCTGACCAGATTCTTCACTCAGATTTTCGGTTGAAATCATTTTTTTGATATCATCAGTTGACATGATATTGTTGTCAGCAACCTGAACGGATTCTACCGGAGTTTTGTCTGCCTGATAGCAGGTTACGCAGACTGCTGCGAAAACTGCTGCAGCCGGAAGAAGTTTCAGCCACGGTTTCAGACCGTCCTGTTTTGGTTTATTTTCTGTTGATTTATTACTTTTCTGTTCGTTATTCTTGTCCACAAATCTTCTCCTTCTTCTTTTTTTCGGTTATTCAGCAGCTACGCTTTTATACAGCGAAAAGAAACCCTGAGCTTTTGTGAGACACAGGATTTCTTTTCTTTATTTATGGTTCAGTCTGACGTATCTGACTGAAATTATTACTGTTCACTCCGTGTCCAGTAACAAATTATTTTACAGTCACTTTCACTGTTTTAGATACACCATTGCATGTTACAGTGATTTTTGCAGTACCTTTTTTGATACCTTTGACCGTACCATTGGAGGATACTGTAGCAACTTTCTTATTGCTGGATTTGTATGTAACTTTTCCAGATGGAGTTGCTTTTGCTGTAATCTTAGTTGTTTTGCCTACTTTTACAGATGCAGATGTTTTGCTCAGTGTAAGAGTCGGGTTCTTAACTGTTACCTTGCATGTTACCTTTACATCACCATATTTAGCTGTGATAGTTGCTGTACCTTTTGCTTTTGCAGTAACTTTACCTGTTGTTTTGTTTACAGTTGCAACTTTTGTATTGCTGGAAGTAAATGTAACTTTTGCTGCTTCTGCTCCTGTTACAGTTGCTTTCAGAGTAGTTGTTTTTCCTTTGTAAATAGTTGCTGTCTTCTTGTTAAGAGTGATAGTTACTTTATCAGCTTTTACAAGAGCTTCTACCGCTGCATTCAGATGAGTAGTAGCTTCATCAACTTCTGCCTGAGTTGGTTTTTCTTTGGCAAGCAAGTCTTTTGCTTCTTCAAGTTCTAACTGCATAGCTTTCCAGGAGTCTGCTGTGTAATCTGCCTCTTTTAATGCAGATGCCTTTTCAACTGCAGCTTTTAATGTTGTTGTATCTGCTTCTTCTGTTGCTGGTTTTACAATATTTGCATCTGTTGCAGTAACTTCAAATACAGTATCTGCATATCCCATAGCATATACTGTAAGTTTCCATTTTCCTGTTCCATCTGTTCCGGAAGGAAGCTGACAGCGATAAGAATCAGTCAGACCAAGCTGAATTCCCATAGCTTTATGCATCCAGTTATCTGCTGCAAATTTGGTTCCATAAGATGCAAGAACTGTATCACCATTTCCATAGTAATCCCATCTTACAGCATACATTTTGGAACCAAGTGCACCATAACCATCACCTGTGATGTCTACTCTTAAGAACTCGCCATAGCTTCCGCTTGCTTCTTTTACAGTTGCAGTAACATTAGATGCAGTTTGAAGTGATTCGTCTTTCAGTCCGGATCCTGTACCTGTTTTTCTGGCCTGGAAAGTAAATGTTCCGTCAGCACCTTTTACAGCTTCTTTTAAACCATTTGTTTCTGCTGTGACATCAGCAACTCCTGTGTAAGACTGTAAATTGCCCTCACCGTAACCACCTGCAACAGTGCTTCCATCTTCAACAACTTTGTATTGTGCTTTAAAAGCATCATAATCTTCAGCTTTAACAGCAACCGGAACATATCTCAGACCGACAACTTTGTAGCTTGCAAAATCAACCACACTGCCGTCTGCTTTTGTGATCTGATTTCTTTCCGGCTGATTCAGTTTAATAGTGCTTCCATCTGTAAGAACTGCATCATTTGCAGATGTCCAGTAGGAAATCTCATAAGAATCACCGTTTGCGTCATACATGATGGCTTCACACTGATAGCTTCCTCTGTGAAGACCATGATTTACAGTAGCTCTTGTAACAGTATCAAATCCACCTTTGTCAAGTTCATTGTGACTGTCTACTGTGCTGTTTGAGTCAGTATTTGCGGCATTGTAAACGCCTTCAGATGCCCAATACTGTGCCCATGTCAGACCAGCATATACATATTTGTATCCATCTTCTGCAGTTGCAGCGAATTCATCTTCTGCTGCTGTCTGATCGTCAACGAAAGGTGTTTCTTCGTCGCTTGCAAAAGCATCAGCTGTGTCCTCTGCTTCACCGAACTCATCTACGGAAGCTTCAACAGCGGTGTCCTCTGTAAAATCTGCAGCCATAACCGGTAATCCTGAAACCATCATTGCTGCGCTTAAAATTGCAGGTGCTGCCATTTTGATCAAATTTCCTTTGCGCATACCTTTTAAATCCTCCTGAATATGAATTTGAATATATTCCTAAACTGTCCAGAACTATTGATTGAGCTTTCGACAGTTCAGAGATCTTTATATAAGATAAACTTACTCGCTGATGGAATAAGTATCTTTCAGCAATTGGAATCTTTCTTTCATGCCATCTGTAAGCCAGACATGATCAGAATCATCTACGAAAAGTGCATCTGCTTTGTATTCTTTGAGAAGTTCTTCTGCTTTCTCTCTGCCCAGTACAAAGCATGCAGTAGAAAGTCCATCTGCGTCCAGACCATCGCCACACACTACTGTTACAGATGTAAGACCGCTTCTCGCAGGATATCCTGTAGAAGGATCCAGTATGTGATGATATCGAATGCCATCTTCTATAAAATACTTTTCGTAATCTCCGGAAGTAGATAAGAATTCTGTTCCATTCAGAGTAACTACACCAAGGTAATCTCCTTCAGTATCCCGTGGGTCTGTGACAGCTACCTGCCATGCAGAGCCGTCAGGCTTGCTTCCATAACTCATAACACTGCTGCCACCAAGGTTCAGGATCATACCGGATACGTTTTGATCAGCATCGAGGACTTTCTTTGCTGCATCACAGCCAATTCCCTTACCTGCCGCACCCAAATCTAAAGTCACACCCTCCGGCATGGTAACTTCATTTCCATCCAGAGCAACCTTATCATATCCTACATTCTCAAGCAGAGAATTCAATTCATCCTCTGCAGGAATATGCGGATTTTCTCCGTCAATGTCCCACAGGCGAATTACTTTTCCCATGGTAGGGTCCATAGCACCGTCAGATGCTTTTGATAAATCAAGTACCTGTTTTAAATAAGCTGCTGTTTCATCAGAGACCGTTGTTGTATTGCCGGCATTCTGATTGATCTGATATATTTGAGAGCTTTCTTTTGTCCAGGAAATCCAGTTCTCTTCTACGTCTTTTAATGCTGATATCACATCTGCTGTGATATCCTCGCCTGTTGTGTATAGAGTCTCTGATACTACGGTGTCCATGGCAAAATCTGTCTTGGAATATGTATTTACCTCAGAGGCTCCCCATGCAGCCTGGGATGTGCATAAAAGAGAGGCTGTAACAAAAAGTCCCAGTACAAAAGAGTGTCTGTTTGTCATATATTTATAAGTTCCTTATCTGTAAATTTGTATAGATCAATTCATTTTATATTGCTGTATTACACGAAATCTCAATCGTCAACTTTATTAGTTCCAACTAACTCTATAGACTATAACACTGACTTTTTTTCTTGTCTACCCGTTAAGTTAGTTCTTACTAATAAAATTTTCTCAATAAGTTAGTTATTGCTAATATTTCTCAATAGCAGGCACTATACAACTTTTGTAAACAACTAATTATTACAGAACTTAACAAAGTTCCTGCAGAATCTGCTTTCTGTGATGAAGCGATTTAACCAGATCAAGTAAGTCCCCTGCTTCAATTGCGAAAAGCAATAAGCAGAGGGTGGGGACTAAAATAACAAAAATCTCCTGCTTATTGTGTTAACAATTAAAGCAAGAGATTTTCCTGATTTGTTTATATTACAGATTTTATTTTACTTCAGGTTTTTCTGTATTTACATCTCCAAAATGAATATTCTGTCTCGGGCAGACTGCTGTGCAGGCGTGACAGCAGATACATTCTCCGGAGTGGGCTGTATCTCCGTCAATATCCAGATGTGCCGGACATCTCTTTTTGCAGAGTGTACACTTCGGTGCGCATTTGGGACGATTTCTTTTGAAAAGCGCTCCCGGGATGATCGGCATGATTGCAAATACCGCCCCCATCGGACACAGGAACTGGCAGAAGAAACGTTCCTGTGTACACATTCCGATCATGATCAGAACCAGCAGAACTGTTCCCACAACATAAGTAGATTTCGGCAGTCTGCCTGTTGTGAGCATGGAAAATACATCCCAAGGACTCATTCCCTGTAATTTAGAATAGAATCCTGTTACGCAGGAAAGAAGCAGGAATGCAAGGAGTACATATTTTACTTTCTGTAATCTGTGTACCCATTCTTCCGGATAACCATGTTTTTTCTTTTTCTTAAAACATTTTGCACGGATAAATGCAGTAAGTTCGTACAAAGCATCTCCCAGTGAGCCAAACGCACAGGCATAGCCGCAGAAATGGCGTCCAAATAAAATCGTAACGATCAGCAATAATGCAGTGATATCCAGAAAAGAGTTCCATGTTACGCTCTGCTGTCCTCCGATCGCAAGAAAGATAGATTTAACTCCTGCAAATGCTGTGGAAAAAAGAGAAGGTGCCGCAATAAAAAATATAAGCTGTATAGCTGCACGGATTAACCGTACCTTTTGTTGTCTCTTTTTCATTCGTTTTCCGCCTTTGACAATGCGTCATTTACTGCCTCTAAGATACCTGTAGAACTGAAAGTTGCACCGGAAATCGTATCAACATCTGTGCTCTGTTCGCTGATGATACTGTTGATGACGTTTTCACCCTGTGACAGATATGCACTGTCTTCGCCCGGTGCGCTGACTACACTGACTGCTGTGATGGTGTCATCTTCCAGAGTTACCTGTACTGTGATCGTTCCACCATATCCTGTTCCAGAACCTTCAAAGGTACCGTTCTTGTATACATTATCGGAATCATCGGATGTTTCTTCAGAATCCGTCTGATCTGAGCTTTCTTTGTTGTCTGCAGAATCTTTTTCAGATGTACCATCAGATTCTGAATCAGATGTGTCCGAAGAAGCCTTGCTTTCCGCTGCTGCTTTCTGCTCTTCGTAAGTTTCCTGCAAGGCGGTAAGAATCTCATTCTGCTGATTTTCCAGGCTTTCTACTTTTGCAGTCAGATCTGCAATATCCTGAGCCTGTTCTTTATCCTTTACTGTACCATTATAGAAAAATACCGCCATGATAATCAGTAAAAGTGCGATCAGACGCAGATAAAAGTTTTGATTATTCACGTGTTTCCTCTCCTTCGTTTATAATTTTTACTAGCCAGAGTTGCTATTTATGTGATTTTGGAATTCCTTTTCATAACTTAACCGAATCAGTTGATTCCCCTGCTTCAATTGGGAAAAGTAATGAGTAAGCAGCGAAGCGGATAATTTGTCCACTTAACAAAATGCTGAATTCGTGTAGGAAATATTAACTTCAGCTAACTTTAGAAGTGTAGCATTTTCCTTCATAAAAATCTATATTTAATGCTATTCATTAATGTTGTTTTTTTCTCATTAAGATGACCCCGGAGCAACTTCCGGGGTCATCTATAATGCAGATTATTCATCTTCCATTATTTATTTGTAGCCGTTAAGTACCTTCACGGTTACATTATTTTACTTTTACTGTAAATACCTTCTTAACTCCATTGCAGGTTACTGTAATTTTAGCAGTACCTTTTTTCTTTCCTTTTACAACACCTTTAGAACTTACTGTTGCAATCTTACTGTTGCTTGATTTGTAAGTGATCTTTCCGGAAGGAGTTGCTTTTGCAGCAATCTTTGTTGTCTTTCCAACTTTTACAGTTGCTGAAGTTTTTGTAAGTTTCAGAGACGGAGTCTTTACTGTTACTTTGCAGGATACTTCGTATTCTCCGCAGGATGCTGTGATCACTGTAGTTCCTTTTGCTTTGGCAGTTACAACACCTTTGCTGTTTACAGTAGCAACTTTTGTATTGCTGGATTTCCATGTGATCTTGTCTGTAAGGTTTGTTGTAACTTTGAGGGTTGTTTTTGTGCTGCCTTTTGTATAAAGAGTTTTGGATGCAGCATTTAATTCAAATTTGTTTTCTGCTTCTTTGTAAGTAAAAGTAAGATTATTCTTATATCCAACAGCGGTTACTTCAAATACAGTTGTATCTGTCACCTGAAGATCTGTGAGATCAAGGGTTCCGTCCTCTTTTACAATAACCTTGGAACCTCTTCCTGATGCTGCATATTCTGTATCATCAACTTTTACTTTGCTGATACTCTTTATATATGCAGAAAATTCTTCTGCTGTAACACCTTCTGCTGCAACCAGTTTGGTTTCTTTGCTGTCATAAGCTGCTGGCATTTTATCTGTGTTTACTGTAAATTCAGTTACAATCGTTGCGTAATTTCCATTAGCATCAGCAATTTCAACTTTGTGTGTTCCTAATGCAAGAGTTCCAACAGTAAGTTTTCCGTCTGTGCAGGAAACTGCTGTTCCGTCTACTGTGTACTGTGCCTTGAAATCAGCTGGCAGTGTCTGATCAAAGGTAACTGCTGCAGTTGAGTCTGTATTCATAATATCTGCTACGGTTGCCTTGATTCCTGTAGTTGTCTGTACTTTTACATCCGGAACATCGAAAGTGATCATTCCCTTATCTGTATAATAAGTAACACTGTCAATTGTTTTTCCCATGATTGACTTATAATGCGCAGAAGAAACCGGGCATCCGTGAACTTCAGTTGTGTATCCGGTTCCCCAGGAAAGCATGCTTCCACGCCAGATATTCTCCAGATGACGCAGACCATAATTGGTTCCATCTGTAGTATTTACAGTTACACCGTAAATCTTATTTGTAGTAGTATCGATCAGTTCTGAGAAAGTCTCATTGTTCAGATCCAGTTCGTAGTCACCATAGCTTGTTTCTGTTTTAAATGTAGCATCGATTGCAACAGTCTTTGTCTGTGCACCTTTCATTGCTGAAAAAGAATAGCTGCCATCTGCATTTACAGTAAGTTCTTTGTAATAAGATGGTGTCTCACTTAAAACATAATAAGAATAAGATGCATTTTCAATCAGGGAATCTTTTCCTGTGTAAGTGTTGCTGCTTGTCTGGCCTCTGTTTGTTACAGTAATTGTGACAGAGTCAGAATCTGTTACCTGTTTCTGATCTTTCAGAAGGGAAAGATCACTTACTTTTACAGGGAAAGTAACACCTGTTACGTCGGTTCCATTCGGGTCTACATGATAAGCGGAATTTCCGTTCATCATACCTGCGGTTCTCGATTTATTAAGAGTTGCAGATGTAAATGCATCAACTTTTACATCGTTATTTTTCAGTTCTGCTTTATAGAAATCATCGTATGGAATGTTCATAAGAACATAAGCCTCACCCTGCTGTGCTTCAGCAGCAAAACCATCCTGCTGTGCCTCTTCGGTGGTAAATTCTTCCTGCGTGTCCTTAGCGACAAATTCTTCAGGAGCAGAGAGTTCTGTGATGTCTGTAAGTACCTCACTGTCTGTAAAATCAGATGCCAGAACTGCATATGGCATGCTTGTCATTGCAACTGCTGCACTCATTACGACAGGAGCAATCTTTTTCATAAGGTTTTTGTTTGTCATGGTTTTCTCCTCTTCTAAAAATTTTCTTTTTTGCGGAATCACTCTTACCAGAGGGTTAATCGACTTATTAACCAAAGGGATTTTACTTTTACCAAAAGGGAGTAACTTCTGCCAAAGATATTCATATAGGATTTTAGATATGCAGTCAGTAACAACCATATTAATCGATTGATTAGTCATTACTAACCTTTAAAAGAATAACATGTGCAGCAAAAAAAATCTACTCTTTTTTGGAGGCGCTATTCATCAAACTTTTTCAATAAGACAAGACTGAAAGCATTTTTGGCTTCATATACGTTAGTAGTATCTAACTTTAGGTTGCAGGTATTTTTGTTCTGTGTTAGAATAATTGGAGAATTTTATGGTTTTAACTATAGCAATTCCAAAAAAATATAGGAGGAATCGCTATAATCTGATCATTGAGAGGAGATAGATATGAAGCAAAAAACAGCCTATCTCGGACTTTTTTCGGCTGTGGCTATTATTCTGGGATATGTAGAATCGCTGGTACCGGTGTTTGTAGGAATTCCAGGTATGAAACTCGGACTTGCTAATCTTGGAATTTTGTTTATTCTGAAAAAATATTCGTTCAAAGAGGCAGCTATGGTTTCTATGGTCCGTATCCTGGTAGTAGGATTTATGTTCGGAAATATGTCCAGTATTATTTACAGTCTGGCAGGTGCCGCACTTAGTATGACAGTTATGACTCTTCTTATGAAAAAGACCTCCTTCGGTCTGATCAGTATCAGCATTGCAGGAGGCGTTTTTCACAATATCGGACAGCTGATCATGGCAATGTGTGTACTGCAGAGTACAGCTGTACTTTTTTATGCACCGGCTCTTCTGATTGCTGGAATAGCTGCCGGAATTGTGATTGGTGGTCTTACAAATGAAATCTTAAAGAGAGTTCATATATAACTATCATAATATCATCCCTATAAATTATATGGCATAAAATTAATTTTTACACTGTATCATAAGAATGATACCTGATTTGAACAGATTTATTCATCTGATTTATCTGATCTTGAATTCACTGTTGCCCATAATGCCGGATCTGCAGGATCTTCCAGAAGGGTTACATCTTTCCCCAATTGCATTTCCTCTTCTGCTGCTTCTGCTGTACTCCGGATAGCGGCACCGTGTCCGGTGAGTGCTGCAAAAGGTGCAAACTGGGCGGCACGATCCTGAAGAGGCATTCTTGGATGTGATGTAGATACAGGATGCGGAAGATTGATAATATCGTCATATCTGTGTGACGATTGGTTGGCAATACTGCTGTCAGGAACATATTTGTTTGTAAAGTTGGTATGTTCACCTACATTTTTATTGAACTGTTTACTCAAGCTTTATGTCCTCCTATTCGTTGATTTCTGTCAATCGAGGTTGCGCCCTCTTCAAAGTTTGTTCCCTTGAGGATTGCATTTTTGCCATATTTTTTCTTAATCTGCAACATTGCATGCTGAAGTTTTTTTTCTTTCTGGAGTTTTTCTTCTTTTTCCTGCTTTTCTTTTTCAACCACTGCATAATCTGTAAAAAGATTCAGTTGCTCATATGTCTCTTTTTTGACAATGTCCTGTTCTTTTTTGACATGATTTGCTGTCAAAGTGATTCTCCGGATCAGCAGGTCAGGATTCATGATACGATCATAGAGGTTTAGTGTATTTTCAATGATTTCATAAGTTGAATTAGTAAACTCAGACAAATTCTGGGTTCCGTGCGCATGCTTTGGAATGCTTCTTCCATAACGATCAATTGTAATCTCGCCTTTATAATTCTTACTGATCTGAGGATCTGAAAGATTCTCAATATCATATCCTACTGTCAGAATCAACTGATCTGTAACTATTTCTTTATCAACCAGATCAAGTGCCATCATCTCTGCCATTTCCCGGATCACGATCCTTGTTTTCTCAAATGTATAAGGACATTGAAGAACCTGACCTGAACAGATGCTGTTGTTCTCTGGTTTATAAGACTTAATCTCTGCAATGGTACATGGCTCCCATCCCCAGGCATGGTCGATCAACAGTTCTGCGTTGATTCCAAACAATTTATAAAGTAATTCTTCATTGTGATAATCATTCGGTCCGCCTATAGAACATCTGGCAACATCACCCATTGTTTTCATTCCATTCTCTGCCAGTTTCCGGGCATATCCACGTCCAACTCTCCAGAAATCAGTGATTGGCTCATGTCCCCACAACAGTCTGCGGTATTCCATTTCATCCAGCTGAGCAATGCGCACTCCGTTTTCATCCGGTTCTACGTGTTTGGCAACAATGTCCATTGCAATTTTGCACAAATACAAATTAGTCCCAATTCCTGCTGCAGCAGTAAGTCCGTGAGTATCCAGAATATCCAGAATAATTTTCTGGGTAAGTTGATATGCACTCATCTGGTAGATTTTCATATAGTGTGTGATATCTATAAAAATTTCATCTATAGAATAAACATGCATATCTTCCGGTGCATAATATTTCAGATATGTCTGGTAGATTGCAGTGCTGATTTCAATATATCTCGCCATTCTTGGCGGTGCAATGTGATATCCAACTGCTAGAGAAGGATTATCTTTTAGCTCCACGGCGCTACAGGATTTGCCTGTAAATCTGTGTCCAGGTGCAGCTTTCAGACGTTCCTGATTTACTTTACGCACTTTCTGAATAACTTCAAAAAGCCTTGCTCTTCCCGAAATCCCGTAAGCTTTCAGGGATGGGGAAACTGCAAGGCATATGGTTTTGTCTGTACGGCTGGCATCTGCTACTACCAGATTGGTAGTCATGGGATCCAGACCGTGATCTTTACACTCAACTGATGCGTAAAAGGATTTCAGATCTATTGCTACATAAATATGAGATTCCATTTATCTAATCCTCATTCATGTAAAGCGGATAAAAGCATCCGCTTCGTTAATTGTTTACAACTAAATAATTGCTCCGCAGTTATTTAGTTAAATCTGTTTATCGAATTAAATTTATTCCAAGTTTTTGATACATGAAACCATAACAGGTATCAGGAATTTGTTATAAGTATAAAGATACCCGTAAAAAATGTCAAATCCAGTTGCTGACAAAAAGTAATTCAGAAAAAAGAATTCAGACATAGAAAAAGCACCGGCTGAATCATAAACACAGCCAGTGCTTCTGGTTAATCTTCTTCAATATGTTCCCTACCTTGATTAATGATCGTGCGGACATGATCATCTGCAAGTGAATAGAAAATAGATTTTCCTTCTCTGCGGCTCTTTACCAGTTTGCTCTGCTTCAGAATACGAAGCTGATGAGAAATTGCAGATTGCGTCATATTCAACGCTTTTGCCAGATCACACACGCATACTTCTGCCTCGAATAATACAAACAGAATACGGATTCTGGTGGAATCTCCGAAAACTTTGAATAACTCTGCCAGATCATAGAGTTCTGTTTCTTCCGGCAGGGTCTCGTCTACAATCTTGAGCAGATCTTCATGAATTTCATTGCTTTCGCATAGTTCTTCTTTGCGCACTTCCATTGTTTCACCTGTTACCTTTCCAACTTATCACAAAAGGTTACTGCCCGGTCTGCGGGCAGTAACCATAAAAGACTCGTTTAATTTACTATCTATACTATCTGTTTTATTATAAATTCTTTACAAATAATGTACGGATTGCGTTTAATACTGCGATGATCATAACGCCTACGTCTGCAAAGATTGCCATCCACATATTTGCAATACCTAACGCACCAAGGATCAGACACAGAATTTTAATACCGATAGCAAAATAAATATTCTCGTATACAATACGGATACATTTGCGTGCGATCTTGATCGCTTTGGAAATCTTCAGCGGGTCGTCATCCATCAGTACGATATCTGCTGCTTCGATCGCAGCATCTGAACCAAGTGCTCCCATTGCGATACCGATATCTGCTCTGGATAATACAGGTGCATCGTTGATACCGTCGCCTACGAATGCAAGTTTGTCTTTCTCAGCTTTCTGGTGAAGCAATTCTTCTACTTTGGAAACTTTATCAGCTGGCAAAAGTTCACTGTATACTTCCTGGATTCCAAGTTCTTTTGCCACCTGATCTGCAACACGTTTGGAATCTCCTGTCAGCATAACGGTCTTGCTGATTCCTGCTTTCTTCAATTCAGCGATTGCCTCTTTTGCATGAGGTTTGATAATATCGGAGATCAGAATATGTCCTGCATATTTACCATCAATTGCCATGTGTACAACAGTTCCTACGTGGTGACAGTCCTGATATGCGATGCCAAGTCTGTTCATTAATTTTGTGTTTCCGGCTGCTACAGATACGCCGTCAACTTTGGCAATCACACCGTTTCCACTGATTTCTTCAATGTCTGTTACACGGTTTCTGTCAATTGGTTTGCCATATGCCTTCTGCAGACTCTTGCTGATCGGATGTGAAGAAGAACACTCAGCAAGTGCTGCATATTCTAATAATTTGTCCTCAGCCATTTCGCTGTGATGGATACCACTTACTTCGAAAACGCCCTGAGTCATAGTACCAGTCTTGTCAAAGACAACATATTTTGTTTGGGCCAGTGTTTCCAGATAGTTGGAACCTTTTACCAGAACACCCTGATTGCTGGCACCACCGATTCCCGCGAAGAAACTTAACGGGATACTGATAACCAGTGCACACGGGCAGCTGATTACAAGGAATGTAAGAGCTCTGTAGATCCAGTCTCCCCACATAGCCGGTCTTCCCATAATAAGAAGTACAATCGGAGGGATAATTGCAAGAGCAAGGGCTCCGTAGCATACTGCCGGTGTGTAGTATTTCGCAAATTTGGAAATGAAATTCTCGGATTTTGACTTTCTGGAGCTGGAATTTTCTACCAGTTCAAGAATCTTGGATACTGTAGATTCACCGAATTCCTTAGTTGTGCGAATCTTTAACAGACCTGTCATATTGATACATCCACTAATGACTTCATCTCCCACTTTTGCATCACGCGGAAGGCTCTCACCTGTCAGTGCACTTGTGTTCAATGTAGAAGTTCCCTCAGTGATCACACCGTCAATCGGTACTTTCTCACCTGGCTGAACAACAATGATCGTTCCGATTTCTACTTCATCAGGATCCACCTGCTCTAAAGTTCCGTCTTTTTCTATATTTGCATAATCCGGACGGATATCCATCAGCTCACTGATATTTCGTCGGCTCTTTCCTACCGCGTAACTCTGGAAAAGTTCTCCGATCTGATAGAAAAGCATAACCGCAACACCCTCAGAATAATCACCAAGAAGAATCGCACCTACCGTAGCTACTGCCATCAGGAAGTTTTCATCAAATACCTGTTTATTTAATATACCCTTGAATGCTTTCTGCAGGATATCATAACCGATAACCACATATGGAATCATGAAAAGGCCGAATCTTAAATATCCTTCTACAGGCAGTAATGAAAAAACTACGATCAGTACTGCTGCAATGATGATCCTGGTAAGCATTTTCTTCTGCTTCTTGTTCATATCAATACCTCTCTCTTCTTATAAAAGCAGGACTGCTGTACAAACGTCTCTACGGAAATCTCTCAGCCGCAGAGAACAGTTTTATACAACAGTCCCTCCCCTGAATGACTCAGGATTAAAGATAGATTTCGCAGTCGTCTTCTACCTTCTTGCAGTTCTTTAATACGTCTTTCATAACTGCTTTCGGATCCTGTCCGTCTTCAAACTCAACGATCATCTTCAGCATCATGAAGTTTACTGTTGCATCCTTAACACCTGCTGTATTCTTAGCAGCTTCCTCCATTTTGTTTGCACAGTTTGCGCAGTCTACATCGATTTTGTATGTCTTTTTCATAATTTAATTCCTTTCCTACTTTTTTATTTTATCATATGAGCACTTGTTCATTTGTTTGATTATATTATAGCATGATTTTGTTTCCTGTCAAGAGATTTTTTAAGATTTCTTTACGTGAAATCAATTTTATGATATAATTTATCAAAATATAACTAAGCAGATATTTAATGCTAATCGTATAGTCAGGAAGTAAGTTGCTGCAAAGAATAAAGTAACAGAAATAATGCTATACAAGTACATGGAAAGGGAGGTGCTTTTATGGCATTACATGAATCAGGCGAAGATTATTTAGAGGCTATCCTCGTAATCAGAAATCGAAACGGAAACTGTCGTTCCATTGATATTGCGCACGAACTGTCATTTTCCAAGCCAAGTGTCAGTGTTGCTATGAAGAATTTAAAGGCAAACAATTATATCACAGTTGATGGGAATGGATCTATCAATCTCACGGAAACCGGTCTTGAAATTGCGAATAAGATCTATGAAAGGCACACATTTCTGACAAACTGGCTGACCGCCATCGGTGTCAATCCTGCTACAGCAGCAGATGATGCATGTAAAATGGAGCATGCGATCAGTGCAGAGAGCTTTTCAGCAATAAAAAAATATATTGCAAAAAATCCAGCCGAATAATGGCTGGATTTTTTAATTCATTATTTTATTAATTATCTTTAGTCTTCTTCCTCTTTCGGAAGCAGGTTTTTCATACTTCTTAAGCTGATGGTAAGAGTAGACATATTGTGAAGCAGCGCAGAAGTGGTCGGCATGATAATGCCTGTTACGCCCAGGGCGATCAAACCACCATTGATACCGATGATCGTACGGTAATTATTATGAATACGTTTCATCAGCGCTGTACTCAGTCTCTTTAAGGTAACGATTTCGTGCAGATTATCCGCAGAAATTGTCACATCAGCAATCTCACGGGCAATAGCTGCACCGTCACTGATAGCAATTCCCACATTTGCAGAAGAAAGCGCCAGGGAATCATTGATTCCATCTCCGATCATAATAACTTTATGACCAAGTTCTTTCTCTTTCTCTACGAAAGATGCCTTATCTTCCGGAAGTACTTCGGAATAGTATTCATCTACACCCACACGTTTCGCAATAGCAGCTGCAGTACGTTCGCTGTCTCCTGTCATCATGACAACTTTGGTAATTCCAGCTTCTTTTAATTCACGGACAGCATCTGCTGCTTCCTCACGGAGAGGATCCTCAATACAGATCACAGCTGCCAGTTTGCCTTCGATGGCAAGATAGAGATGGGAGCATTCCAGAGGAAGATGTTCGAATTTATCTTCCATGCCTTCCGGAATCACACATTTCTCATCTTCCATTACGAAATGCCAGCTTCCGATCACTGCCTTTTTGCCTTCGATGGTTGTGGAAATACCGTGTGCCACAATATATTCAACTTTGGAATGCATTTCCTCATGAACCAAATGTCTGTCCTTAGCAGCATTGACCACAGCTCTTGCCATGGAATGAGGGAAATGTTCCTCCATACAAGCTGCGATACGCAGAAGTTCATCTGCACTCATATCTTCATCAAAAGAAACTACATCAGATACGACTGGTTTGGCTTTTGTAAGTGTACCTGTCTTATCAAATACGATAGTCGTAGCGTCTGCCATAGCTTCCATATACTTGCCGCCCTTGACTGTAATACTGTGAGTACTTGCCTCACGGATCGCAGACAATACGGAAATAGGCATGGCAAGTTTCAGTGCACAGGAAAAATCAACCATGAGTACTGCCAACGTCTTGGTTACATTTCTGGTAAGCAGATATGTTACAGCTGTACCTGCCAGAGTATACGGAACCAGTCTGTCAGCCAGATGTTCTGCATTGCTCTCTGCAGAAGATTTCAGCTTCTCAGAATTCTCGATCATGCCTACAATCTTCTCATAGCGGCTGGCACCTGCCACCTGTCTTACTTTCAGAGTGATCTCGCCCTCTTCCAGAACGGTTCCCGCATAAACATAACTGCCCTCTGCCTTGCGCACAGGCTGTGACTCACCTGTCAGAGAAGTCTGATTGACCATTGCTTCTCCCACCTGTACATCACCGTCAAACGGAATTACATTGCCCATATGTACACGGATCAGATCTCCTGCTTTTACAGAAGAAACCGGTACCAGAACCTCCTGGCCGTCATCAGTAAGTGTCCATACCTTTTCTGCATGGATAGACATACTTCTTGCCAGATCATTTACAGATTTCTTATGTGTCCACTCTTCCAGGATTTCACCGATTCCCAGAAGGAACATGGTAGAACCTGCGGTATTGATATCTCCACGAAGCATGGATACACCGATCGCTGTAGCATCCAGAACCGGCACTTCCAGTTTGCCTTTCATAAGGGTACGTACACCGTGATAGATATATTTCACTGACTTCAGGGTGGTTACTGCGAAGCGCACCGGATAAGGGAGAAACATCTTATTCATCGCACGCAATAATACGGAGTTGATCAGTTTCTCCTTATATTCTTCATTTAATTCACGTCCGGAATTCTCCAGAAGTGATTCTGAAACCTGGGCAGTTTCATAGGAAAATCTGCTCAACATCCGGATCAGTTCTTCTCTGCTGCCTGTAT
>OLNH01000855.1_pt1 | contig 20817 bp, 19 predicted proteins | sample 1643101 | NCBI WGS metagenome assembly OLNH01 (sample SAMEA3136758, study PRJEB25190) | human gut metagenome | biome: human gut; feature: human-associated habitat; material: faeces | place: Austria | collected 2013
TATGGTCTGTTGGCCCTTTGCCTGTCAAAGAGCAAGGATATAAAATATATCACGAGTGTTGATTCTAACATAGTTTTCGGTGTCTGTAAAGTACTATTTTTCTTTTTTTATCAAATTTTTTGTATTTTTTTCCACCATCTTGCGCGGCACCATGATCTGATGGCCGCATCCTGTACATTTCAGTCGGAAATCTGCACCTACTCTTAAGATTTCCCAGTCTTTGCTACCACAGGGATGGACTTTCTTTAATGTAACGGTATCACCAACTTCATATAGAAGTCCCATATTTCCTACTCCTCTTGTTTTCTTAGTTCAGTTTTTATTTTGCAGATATACCAGTGTTTCAGCTAATTAGTTTCAAAACAACTCTCTGTCATTCCGCAAAACTTATTTTCATATTCTCAGCAATGAATCTGTGCAAACACCTGTCCGATTGGTTCCTGGATCAGGAGGTCTGCGTATCTGTCTCTTGGTGTCGGAGATTTATTGATCACTACAAGATGTTCTCCACGGAAATAATCAATCAGTCCGGCTGCCGGGTAAACTGCCAGAGAGGTTCCCCCGATGATCAGCACCTGTGCCTCTGAGATCGCTTTCACGGATTCATTGATCGTCTGGTTGTCCAGACCTTCCTCATACAATACCACATCCGGCTTGATAATTCCACCACATTCACATCTCGGCACGCCTGTGGATGCCTTCATATGGGCAAAATCGTAAAATCTGTGACACTTCATGCAGTAATTACGATGTACACTTCCGTGAAGTTCCAGAACCTTTTTGCTGCCTGCCATCTGATGCAGATTATCAATGTTCTGAGTGATAACTGCTTTCAGTTTGCCTGCCTGCTCCAGCTCTGCCAGCTTCAGATGTGCTGCATTTGGTTTTGCAGTATCGCAGAGCATCTTGTCTCTGTAAAATTTGAAAAATTCCTCCGGCTTTCTCATAAAGAATGTATGGCTTAAGATTGTTTCTGGCGGATAGTCATATTTCTGATGATAAAGACCATCCTGGCTTCTGAAATCCGGAATTCCGCTCTCCGTAGAAACACCGGCACCACCGAAGAAAACAATATTGTCATATTTGTCCACAAGTTCCTGTAACTTCTCAACCTCTCCTGCCATTTTCTGTTCCTCCTTTAGTTTTTCCGAAACACTGTTACACAATTTCTACCAACATAAATATATTGCCAAAACTATTGTTCCACATCAAGAGTGTCCACACGTTTTCCCTGAACTACGTAACGGGTTGCCTCGTTTCCTGTGCAGGTAGACAGAGTGATGATCTTATCCTTCATATTCAGCCCTTCCGCATCTGTTTTAATCTCGGAATAGCCCTTAATCTTCTCCAGATATTTCTCGAATTCTTCTCCCGGACCTTTAAACAAAGTATAGGTATCACTGTTTACGCCTGTTGTATATGCCGAAATGATCTCATATCTGTAATTTTTCTCCGGTGTGAAGATCCAGAAATATTTGCTCTTTTTATAGGTTTCGTCATTCTGAGAAAACTTCTTCAGCTGTGCAAACATGGAACCATTTTTCATATTGTGTCCATATACGATGGTATTGCAGTCACTGAAATCTCCCTTGTTCTCGTAATCTACGAAAATTGTTCCTGCAAAGTTATAATTCTTCTCATAAGTTCTGTGAAGATAAGTTTCATTATCTGTTCCATGTACGATTGGATAATTGATATCCGGCACTGCCTCTACATAGATCCATCCTACCACATCATCATTCACACTCTTAAGAGATGCAAAATCAATATCCATCGGTGCTTTCAGTTCCCCGGCGGACGGTCCTGCCGCCTCCTGGTCCGGATCACGCTCTGTCACTGCCATCTGTGTAATGGAATTGTACTCATCTGTTCCCTTCTTGTATTCTGTATAAATATGAAACAGATTATATCCTGCATAACAGAATACACAGATTGCCGCCACAAGGACAACCGTCAGTACAATGTCTCCTGCCGTTTTCTTTTTTTTAGGCTGTTTCTCTGACATTCTTCCTCCATTTCCGCAGCAATCTTTCTGCTGCTATGTATCAGATACTGTCTGATTGCTTCTATCATACAGACATCAGCTCCCAGCCGCTGTCTATGATAGCTCATTATACCCGGCTGCAGGCCTGTCTATGTAGTTTTTCATTCCCTTCAGATTTTCTGTACCGCCTCCAGGCACGCTTTCCGCAAATCTTTTTCTTCTTTATTATATAAGAGCATTCCACTGTACTGAAAATAGGCCGGACATCCATTCTCAGCAATAAATGTAATCAGATCAGGATCTGCAGTGATCCCGGTCACAAAGAGCAGCATCTCCTGTTCCTCTCCAAAGCTTTCTTTAATAAAAGAAAAAGCATTCTGCAATTCTTTCTGTAGTCTTTCTATCAGATTTTCTCTATGGATAACCTCTTCTTCAAAACATTTGCAGATCCGCTTAAATCCGCTTTCCGCAGATCTCAGATGTTCTTTCTTCGCAGTCAGAATATATTCTCTTAATCTGCGAATCGCTGTTTCCTGGATTTTCTGCTCCCTGCCTGAAATAAGTTCCATTTTTATCTTAACCTGCAGACTGTTCTCCTGCTCCTGCGCAAATTCCTCAAGTACAGATATCCCTCCTGAAACACTGTCAATAAGCTGCATTCTGCTTTTTTCATCCTGAGAAATTTTCTTTACCTGATTCTTCAGATGGATTAGAAGTTCATGCAGTACCGTAATCTGCTGGTCTGCCCGTTCATATTCTCCTGCTGTTTCCCTGAGTGTGCCCTGGATCAGATTTACAACAGCAAAACGCTCTTCGAAAGCACCTCCTGCTGCCATTTGTTGTTTCTGTTTCAGGGTATCCGTACTCAGTTTTCCTTCCAAGATCGCAGGAATCTGATAATCCTCTCCATATTTCGTATACAACTGGTAAAATCCGGCAAAATCTCTGGCAGTTTCTTCTTTCTGCAAAAATTCTCCCACCAGTTCCTCGTTAATCTCAATTCTCAGTCTCTCATAGCTCTGTATCAGCCTGGAAAGGTCTTCCCATCCTCTGGCAGTCACAAAGAATTTTCCGTCCACTGTATTCTCCACGGCATAGAATCGTTCCTTTTTCATGGAAAGATAAGAAATAACTGCCTGATGTACATTCTGCTGTCCGGCATATTTCAGCCATGTATCACAGTCCGGCTCAATCTCCAGTTTGCGGACACGATCCAAAGTAACTATGTCAAATTCTCTGACCGATTTATTATACTCCGGCGGATTTCCTGCTGCTACCAGAACCCAGCCTTCCGGAATCTTATGACTTCCAAAGGTTTTATTCTGCAGAAGTGCAAGCATAGCAGGTGCCAGGGTTTCTGACACACAGTTGATCTCATCGATAAACAGGATTCCCTCTTTCTTTCCTGTTTTCTCCATGCAGTCATAAACAGACGCTACGATCTCACTCATTGTATAGTCTGTCACCATCATTCCCTTTCCGCCATAATTTCGCTTCACGATCTCCGGCAGGCCAATGGCACTCTGACGGGTATGATGCGTAATCGTGTACGATACCAGTCCTACACCGCATTCTGCTGCTGCCTGCTCCATAATAGCCGTCTTGCCGATCCCGGGTGGACCGATCATTAAAATCGGCCTCTGACGGACCAGCGGATAAATATAATATCCATCTTCATCCTTCGCCAGGTACGCACGAAGTGTGTGGCAGATTTCTTTTTTTGCTTCCTGTATATTCATTTCTCTGCTCCTGTCAATTATTACTGCCGTTTCTCTTCTTTCAGCCAATCTCCACCTTGTTTTGTCACTATCATCAGGAGATAAACCAAAAAACCAGACATTCTATTTCACTTTCGTTATCAGGCATTTCGCCCAGGCCGGCACCAGTTTCATTTTGTCCGTACGTTCCAGAAATACAAACGCAGTTTCATAATCTGGCTTCTGTCTCGGATAAATCCCGTCACCATCTGTAAAATAGATCAGTGCTCTGAGATTTTTCAGCTCTTTTCGCTCTTTTTCCTGCCGGATCAGTTCAAAGACCGGTCGGAAATCTGTACCGCCCCGCCCCTGTATCGTTACGTTCCGGCTGTATTCTTTCCACTCTTCTTCAGAATGGATCACATCCACTTTCTGAATGAAACAGTCACACTGAACAATATATACTTTCATTCTGCTGAAAAAATTCTCTTTCTCGCTTAAAATCGAATAAGTTTCTCCAAGGAATCTCTGCACCGTTTCCTTTGAACATGATCCCGAGGTATCAATAGCGATCACCAATTCTTCCAGCCGGTTTACTTCTTTATATTCCAGAGGCTCTATCAACGGAATATTTCCGTAATGTTCCATTCCAAAACGATAAAAAATATAGTCAAAGCTTTCTGTATCCAGTTCTACTTCCTCACGCAGTCTGCAAAACTGCTTCAGAAATTTCCGGTAATCATATCTGCTCCGGTAAATCTCATCCAGTTCTTCCTGACGGCTCGTTGTCTGGGTCCCTGCACGACTCCTGGTTCCAGTCTTATTCTGCGACGTATAGGCCAGAACACGCTCCCATTTCTCCTTTGTTCTCCTGCCGCCGGATGCCTGGCCTGCAGTTCGCTGCCACAATGTATGGTCATCAAAGCTGTCATCTGCCACATCTGCTGTACCATTCTCATTGAACCTTCTTTTTTTCAGGCTGCAGCTTCCACTTTCCTGAACAGATTTATCTATCAACTCTTCCACAAAGGAATCACATTCCCTGTTCCACTCGTCAATTTCCTTATCCGGCATCATAAAAATATGAAGATACAGACAATGTAACAGCATATGCAGATATCCCCGTTTTACTGTCTCAGGATCCCTGATATACTGTTTTAACAGAAAGGTCGGATTAAAATAAATTTTCTCTCCGTCTGTGCCAATGGTAATAATACTGTTATCTGCTTCATATTCCAGACTTGCAAATGCTCCGTCCAGATAAGGGAAATCCAAATACAGTTCATTTCTGCAGTTCTGAAGGATTCTTTTTCCCAGAAGCTCCTGTCTATCCATATCACTCATAATTATCGGTTCCTCTCTCTGATGAATAGCTCATTGTCTGAGATTCTTTACAGGGAAAAATCTTTCTTCTGATATCCATATTTCCGGTCTTTGAGATGAAGCAGCCATACCAGAGAACGCAGTTTCGCCTTCTCCCTTGCACATCTGATAAAACTTTCCAGTTCTTTCGCAGAAAACCAGCCACAATTCTCAAGCTGTTCCATTCCCTCTGTATCTTCTTTCTCTATAAGAAATTCCATAGCAGGACGTATTCTGAGTTTCAGATACTTCTGCGCATCCTGAAATTCCTTTGTTTCTCTGTCAGGTTCTCCCCCGAAATAAATATCCAGTGCCTGTTCCAGCTTTCTGTCCTGCATTTCTTTTCTGCTCCCCTTCTTTTGTCTTTACGTAACTATCCTCAATATAACACAAAAATGTTTTATTTTAAAGTCCCGACGCTTCTTGACTTTAATTCCTGTTATGTTACTATGGATTTATCACAATTGAAAGGATTTCTTCTTATGAATACTATCAAAAAATTCATTCACTATTACGGTCCGTATAAAGCAGTCTTTTTTATTGACCTGATATGTGCGGCTGTGATCAGTCTGGTAGATCTGGCTTATCCTCAGATCCTGCGTACTATGACCAGAACATTGTTCACACAGAATCAGTCAAAAATCCTGCATGCGCTGCCGCTGATCGCGGGCTATCTTTTTATTATGTATGTAGTGCAGTGTCTCTGCAAATATTATGTCACCTATCAGGGACATATGATGGGCGCATATATGGAACGTGATATGCGTCAGGAATTGTTTGATCATTATCAGGAACTCTCCTTTTCCTATTACAGCCGGAATAATTCCGGCCAGATGATGAGTAAACTGGTAAGTGACCTCTTTGACATCTCAGAGTTTGCACACCACGGTCCGGAGAACCTCTTTATCTCTCTGGTAAAGATTATCGGTGCCTTTATTTTTCTGCTTTTTATCAATAAGAAACTGGCTCTTCCACTGATCATTCTGGTTATTATCATGTTTGTATTTTCTTTTAAGCAGAATGCAAGAATGCAGGAAACTTTTATGGAAAACAGACGAAAAATCGGAGATGTAAACGCCAGTCTGCAGGACACCCTGTCCGGGATCCGTGTGGTGCAGTCTTTTGCCAATGAAGAGATTGAACACGAGAAATTCAAAAAGAGCAATGAGGCATTTCTGGTTTCCAAGCGGGATAATTATCATTGTATGGGAAGTTTTATGAGTTCCAATCTGTTTTTTCAGGGGATGATGTATCTGGTTACACTGGTGTATGGTGGTTATCTCATCGCGAACGGTGAAATGCAGACAGCAGACCTTGCCATGTATGCACTTTATATTGGAATTTTTATCAGCCCAATTCAGATTCTGGTGGAACTGGTAGAAATGATGCAGAAAGGTCTCTCCGGGTTCCGTCGTTTCGTTGATGTGATGGAAACAGAATCTGAGATCACGGATGCTCCGAATGCGAAAGAGCTTACGAATGTAAAAGGACATGTAAGTTATGAGCATGTTTCGTTTCATTACAGTGATGATGATACTCCTGTACTTTCGGATATTTCTATTGATATTCCTGCCGGAAAATCTGTAGCACTGGTTGGACCGTCAGGCGGTGGAAAAACTACAATCTGTTCGCTCCTGCCACGTTTTTACGATGTAACAGCCGGCCGCATTACCATTGACGGCAAAGATATTCGCGGATTGACACTGAAAAGTCTCAGAAGTCAGATTGGTACTGTACAGCAGGATGTTTATCTTTTTGATGGAACCATTAAGGATAATATTGCTTACGGAAAACCTGGCGCTTCAGATAAAGAGATTATTGAAGCAGCCCGGAGAGCAAGTATTCATGATTTTATTATGGAATTGCCGGAACAGTATGATACTTACGTCGGAGAACGCGGAACGAGACTTTCAGGCGGACAGAAACAGCGTATTTCTATTGCGCGTGTTTTTTTGAAAAATCCACCAATTTTGATCCTGGATGAGGCAACAAGTGCACTGGATAACGAAAGTGAGCGATGGATTCAGAGAAGTCTGGAGGAACTTTCACAGAACCGTACTACCATTACGATTGCACACAGACTTTCTACAATCCGGGATGCGGATGAGATTATCGTAATCACTGAGGATGGGATTGCAGAAAGAGGAACACATGAAGAGCTACTCGATATGAACGGAGTTTATGCAGCTTATTATAATATGTAAATACACAACCGGGAATGAATTTCAATCTCTGATAAATTCTTTCCCGGTTGTTATTTTCCTTCTTATTTCCGATGCACAAATGCCGGAAGTCCATCTTCACCGTAAGGGATTTCTACAGTTCCCTGAACCAGCGGACGGGCATAGCGGATAAAATCTTCTGTAACATCAGAACCGTCTGAAGTAATCCAGTTTAACGGAACTGTTTTCTCTTCATTACAGATATCATTGACATCTTCCAGACCACATTCCATAACATAAGAACCATCCTGTGTTTCTTTGCGGATGAATGAGATCATCTTTCCGGTCACCCCATTCAATGCAGCCTGTACACCAAATTCACCGGCTTTGACAGCTTCCTGCTGGTCTGTGGCTGACATCATAGATGCAGAACAGCGCTGGCTGACATTAAGTTCTACGGAACGTGCCTTGACACCAAGACGGTTACGGACGAGGTTCTCCAGATATTTGCCGCAGCCTGCCAGCATTTTGTGCCCAAAAGTATCTGTGCCTACAGAATTGTCATATTCGCAGATAAATGTACCCTGTGCATCATGAATGCCTTCGGACACACAGACAATAACGTTGCAGTTTTTCTCAAAAGACTTCTCTACCGCTTTAAGGAATGCTTCCTGGTCAAAGGCAGTTTCCGGAAGATAGATCAGTAATGGGTTATCACCGATATATTTGCGGGCAAGTGCGGATGCCGCTGTGAGCCATCCTGCATGACGGCCCATGATCTCTACGATAGTTACAGATTTCTTTTCATAAACATTTGCATCTATGGTAATCTCACGAACAGTAGATGCTACATATCTTGCTGCACTTCCAAAACCCGGGGTATGGTCTGTGTGGACCAGATCATTGTCGATGGTCTTCGGTTCTCCAATGATACGGATATCGCTTCCAATCTGTGCTGCATATCTGGAAAGTTTGCTTACTGTATCCATGGAATCATTTCCGCCAATGTAGAAGAACCAGCCTATATTCATCTCTTCAAATTTCTTAAAGAGTTTCGGATAAATCGGGTCTTCCAGTGATTCCGGCAGTTTGTAACGGCAGGAGCCGAGATAAGCACCTGGTGTATACTTCAGGCCTTCCAGCTTCTCTCCCGGGAGTGCTTCTGCGAAATCAAGGACTGTTCCATTCAGAAATCCTTCGATTCCATTTACCATTCCATAAATATGTTCGATGGTTTCCGGATGTCGCATTCCTTCGGATACAACTCCGTAAAGACTGCTGTTAATGACTGCGGTAGGGCCGCCGGACTGGCCGACGATCAGATTTTTTCTGGACATGAGTAAACCTCCTGTGTCGTTTGATTTTTCGTGTTGCCTTAGATAAAGTTATTATATCATACAAGTAACACATAAAGCTAAATTTTTTGAATATTCTTTTATTTTGTATAAACTGCTCTTTTTAACAGCATTTTTTTCTCAAAGCAACTTTTTTATCAACAAATTTTAGTAATCAATTTTGATAATTTAAGAAGTTTTCTATTAAACTATTCTTATATATTTGTACATATTTCATATACCAATCCGATATATCTGTCATAAGTTATATACAAGAAAGAATCCTGCCCGGAGGGCTTTTTTATGTCATTGGAACATTACGGAGTAATTTCCTATGACATAAGAAAAGATGTACTCTCACATCCCCCTGCAAAAGTACATCTTTTCTTTTCCCATATTCAATTTTCTGATTTTTCAACAGATATCATATATGATTCTGCTCTTTATGCCCCAAATTCCTTATGATCTTCTTCCAGTTTCTGCTCTACTTCCAGTTTTTTTTTCGCTTCTTCTTTGCGTTCGTCCCGTGTTTTCGGAAGAATTACATTCAGAAGTACTGCAATGATCGTTGCAAGAACAACCGGTGATTTTCCAAAAATTGTTGTTACCCATGCCGGGAAGCTTGCAAGTGCCGCTGTTGCCTGAGATACACCCATTCCCAGTGCTGCTGCAAGTCCTACGATTGATGAGTTACGATAATCCATCTCAGCAGAAGCAACCAGCTTCATACCTGTCATTGCGATAGATGCAAATACAGATACTGTCGCACCGCCCAGTACGCACTGAGGAATGGTTGTCAGGATTGCTGAGAACTTCGGAACCAGACCAGCTACGCCAAGGATTGCTGCTGCAAGCCCCAGTACCCAGCGGTTGATAACCTTTGTGGTTGTAACGATACCTACGTTCTGGCTGTATGTAGCTGTCGGAAGTCCTCCGAGAAATGCACCTACTACGTTAGAAATACCATATCCGACGATACCTCTCTGAAGTTCCTCGTCCTTAGGAGTTCTGTCCATAGCTCCAATAGTAGTCGCTGAATAGTCACCGATCGCCTGAATAGAGTTAATCGCAAACAGGATTCCAAGTGCCACGCAGGAAGACGGCTCAAACTGTACTCCGAAATGCATCAGAGACGGAAGCTGACAGACACCTGCCTCGCCAATGCTTGAGAAATCTACCATTCCAAATGGAATAGAAACCAGATATCCTACGATGATACCGATCAGGATAGAAGCCAGTTTCCAGATTCCCTTTCCAAAATGGTTCAGTGCCGTAACCACGATCAGAGTAAAAAATGCGATCGCCCAGTTCTGCCAGGAACCATAATTCGGATTGCTGGTACCGCCCGCCATATAGTTAATGGCTGTCGGATACAGGGAAAGACCAATGGTAAATACGACTGTTCCCGTGATCAGCGGTGGGAAGAATACTCGAATCTTCTTGACCAGCAAACCCATGACAACTGCTACGATACCACCAACGATCTCCGCGCCCATGATCGCTGCTATGCCGTACGATTCCGCTATCGCCTGCATACTTGGCACATAAGCAAAGCTGACACCCATGATAATAGGCAAGCCTGAGCCAATTGCAAATTTCGCCTTTCCGCCAATCGGAAACAGCTGAAGCAAAGTTGACAATGCTGCAATGACCAGTGCCGACTGGATCAGGATAACCTGGTCTTCTCTGGAGAGTCCGCCTGGAACTGCTCCGGAAACGATGATCGCCGGTGTGACACAGCCAACGATCATAGCTACGACATGCTGCATGGCAAGGGGTAAAGCCTCACTCATGCGGGGGATTCCGTCAGTTTCAAAAATACTGCCTCTCTTCATAATTGCCTCCCAATTTCTTTTGTATATTGTAACATTTTTCTTCCTAAAAAACAATTAGACTGCCTAACAATTTTTGGTTGAAAACTATACAAGATTTATCCCGCAAATTTGGTTACTATTTTGACAAACTTCTTCCTTCCCCTGCACATTCCTTTTTTCCGAAAATAATCTCCTAACTGATAACCTCAAATGTATGATACAGATCCAGTCTTCCATATCCCCATGCCGGATTCGGATACTCCATCTGTTCTTCTCTGACTGCCCCTTTCTGCAGATAAAATTTCACTGCATTCCCTGAAGCATATGGAATATTTCCTCTTACAATTGCCCATTCCAGCACCAGCGCTGCTGCCCCTGCAGTGATCGCAGCTGCCAGACTGCTCCCTGAAGCCTTTCCAAATGCGCCTCCTGGCAATGGAATGATCAAATCTACCCCCGGTGCCGCCAGATCCGGTGTCACCTGATTATTCGGAGTAAAGCCACGCCCCGCCTGAAAATACAGACTATTATCCCTATACTGATAGGCAGTCGCAGTAATACTTCTGGTAGAATCTCCGGGTGCTGTGACTGTGGTATACGGTGTAGATTCCAGGAAATAAGTCTCCGTAGAGATCAATCCCTGCACCGGAAGCCACATGTGAAATCTACTGCCTGGTTCTTCCTTTTTACTGACATTTATCTTCCAAATCCCGGCGGCAGGATGAAAGAACCGAAAATAGACCAGCTGCTTTCCTGTCAGCCGCTCCATCCTCACATAATTGACCAGTATTTTCGTCTCTACAAAAATAAAACTCAATTCTTGTGTCCCTGCTCCAAGTGAACTACTCACATACAATGTCTCCCCTGCCGGGGACTGCACAGATACCATATAATCATCCGGTGGATCTCCCCAGCATTCCATAGAAAATCCCTGTTCTCCCTCTGCAATACGCAGTTCCACAGTATCCTGATTCCTCACACCACTTAGTTCTGCTGTGTAATGGTGCTGTGCTGCTCCCTCATTTCCTGCTGCCACTGATACCGATACCTGAGAATCTTCATTAATATAGTCTACATATCTACTCAGTTCACTATCTCCAATATGCGCCCCCTGACTAGTGCCCAGTCCCAGACAGACAGAAACTGGCATTCCCATAGCTTTCGCTGTCCTTACCGCATAAGAAACTCCAAGCATAATATCGTTCTCCTGAAATACCTCTGCCTGCGGCGGATACTGATAAAACTTCCGCAAGTAAGATTTTGCTGTCTTTAATTTCACTACAATGATCGTAGCTTTCGGAGCAGCCCCGGAGAAATTTTCCGAAGGTATGAAATTTCCTGCTGCCAGCCCCGCCATAGCTGTGCCATGTCCATTCTCATCTACAGACGGCACGATTTCCCGCGGATTCTCAGCTACAAATGCCTGGTTAATTTCTTCTCTTGTAAAAACTTTTCCATAAGGTACCCGTTCATCTTCATTCCCTGGTATCGTCTGGTCCCAGATATACGCGATTCTGCTCACATCTCCACTGCGAAAGATTGGATTCATATAGTCAATTCCAGAATCAATAACTGCAATCGCTGTTCCCTCTCCCTGCAGATTCAGATAAGGATGATTATGTAACCTCGTGATTCCTGAGGCATTCAGAGCATCTACGTCCATAAATGTATAGCACTTTGGCAACGATGCATAACTGTAGGAATTGATTTCCAACGGGCCGATCTCATTCAGCGGGACATATAAAATTCCAAACATCTCATTGACAGGAAGAAATTCCGCATCTGCTCTGTCTTCATAATCTTCCCCCATATTCTGTCCATGCTTTACAATAAAATCCCCGTACTGTTCATCCTGTGCCGGTGGTATGAACGGCTCAGTATGAATGCCGGGGATTTCTTCCTGCTGTATCTGCATCTCAAAATCGTCAGGTCCGAACATTTCTGTCCTCCTGAATTTTTTATATATGATATGTGCCAGATCTCCTTTTTATGATTTATCGTAACTATTCCACAGTCTACCAGCTGTAAAAGTACTGAACAGTTGCAAGTCATCTTTCTTCCCAACTCATATTTTCTTATACCTGTCTGTACTTTATCTGTTGTTTTTCTGTTTTCTCATAACAGACAACAATAATACGACTCCTGCCACGGCAGTAAAAATACTGATAAACTGTGAAGTCGACAATACGCCGACGCTTCCTCTCTCAATATCGCCTCTGAAGAATTCAATTACAAATCTTCCTATACTATAGAAAATCAGATAGCAGGCCGCCACCTGTCCATCTGCCTTTTTATGCTTTGCCACATAAAGTAGCAGCAGAAAATGAAGGAAATCCAGAATACTGGAGTAAATCTGCGTCGGAATCAATGCCACATTATTTGGTGCAAAATCTGAATTTGTAAACGTAACCGCCAGTGCCCCGGAAGTCTCCTTTCCGTAACAGCATCCCGCAAGGAAACATCCAATTCTTCCAAATCCCTGCGCCAGTGCGATAGATGGCATCATCAGATCAAAATACTCCAGAAATTTCAGCTTCTTTATCCTGCAGTACAACCATCCTACCAGAATTCCTCCTATGATCCCGCCATAAACAACAAAACCATCTGAACTGATCAACTGCCGCGGATTCTGTAGAAATTCCTGCCAGTTTGTGATCCAGAACAGAATCTTTGCAGAAGCAAATCCACCGATTGCACACCACACTACCAGATAAAAAATATGTTCATATGCAAGATTCAGCTTCCGTGCTCTCTGCTCCGCTACAAACCAGGCCGCCAGCACGCCCATGGCGATCATAAAGCCATAACCATAAACCGTCAGTGGTCCTATATGCAGTAACTCATTATGCATGTTTCAAGTCCTCTCTAATCTTAAAATACTTGTAACTGTTCAATGCCTTCACAGTTACAAATCAAACTTCATTGAAAATCGCCTGCGGCGGTGGTATTTTGATATCCAGGCCATTTCGCTTTCCAAACAAACCATCAAAAACTTCCAGCAATTTTTCATTTGCAAAATCGTTGGACTCATTCTCATGTGCCGCCTCTGCATCTGCTTCTCCACAGATGTCCACACCTGCAATACTTCTGCCATTCTCTTTTGCACATTCAATCACAGTCTGTATCCCTGACAACAACGTAGTCAAATGCATATCTCCCTGACTCCATGTCGTCTGTGCATCTTCTGTACATAGCACATCCTTGTCAATAGATATATATAATGGCAAAGGTTTTTCAAAATCTGCGTATATACCTTCACCTCGTGTCCAGTTACACGCTTCACAGACCGAAGCTTTGAGAAAACTGTTTATCTCCTCATCATTCATTCCCTGAAGCTTCTCCCTGGAAAGAAATGTTACTTTTCTCTTCAGCGTCTCATCCACCTGTTCATACGCAGCTTCATCCGGACCAATAAGGATTACATGTTCCAGCTTCTCCACTTCCTCCAATGCCGCAGCAATCCATCCTCCACAGGACAGAATACCGCCAAATGCCGGCAGCTGCATATCTGTATGATTGTCATAGACCAGCAGACAGAACGGTTTCTCCATCCTTGCCATCCAAAGCCTTGTCATATAGTGATAATTGCCGGAATCGATAAAGTGGATTCCGGCAACCGAATGGCTTTCTGTTCTTTTATTGATCTCTGCGATTGCTTCATCATCACAATAGCAGTTTGTTCCACATATGTCCTGAACCTCGATCCAGGACACCTGTCTGTTTTTCCAGAATTCTTCTTCCCTATAAATCCCGGAAAAATTCATGAGCACAATTGATGTCTGTTTCTGCATGCTTCACTCAATCCTTCCATTCTTCCAGTGGTTCATCATGATTTTTCAACATTTCCCTAATTTCTCTTCCCGGACTCTCCACATTTTCTTCTGTTTTATCCTTCTTAACTTCCAGAATAGCCTCTGCATCTGCTGCATCTGCAGTCTGAACTGTTTCCTTGGACAAATTCACTTTCGCAGTCTGAAATGCTTTTTCAAATCCTGTATCCGCATCTGCATTCTGCTCTTCCGACTCCGGCACTGATTCCTGTACTTTTTCCGGTTCTGGCGCTATATTCTCTTCTACCTCCACATAATCTGCTTCTTCTGTATTCACAACAGATGTCTCTGCCAGTTCACCAGAACTCTTCTCTGCCTCTTCCTTATCTCTGACAATGCGAAGTTTCTCCGCTTTTTTCATTCCAGTACGGAGCATGATCAGAAATACAATATCAACCACACCATTTGCCGTCAGAATGATTCCTGAAAACAAGATCATCTTCTTCACACTCAAGAAAGAATAAAACAGCATGGAAACCCCAAGCGCAATGAAGATCAGACATCCAATAAGAATCACTTTCCAACGGCCGCGCTCCGCTTTCTTTAATCTGTAACTTCCCTTAATTTTCCAGATGCTGTCAACCAGTACAAAAGCACCTAATAAATAAGGAAGAAGCTTAATCACGATCTGTGGCGTAAAGAAAAGGAATATTCCCAGCACCATAACGATCACACCGGTAAACAAATCCAGAATTGTTGCTTTCTGTTTCTCAGCTGTATAAATTACAATATGATAAATCCCTGCTGCGATCATTACCAGACCAAATATAACCTTACAAATGATGTTCACTGTCTGATCCGGAATCAGGATCAGACACAGACCAAACGCCAGATAAAAAATCGACGAAATGATCTCACTCTTTAAAAAAACTGAAACTTTTTTTCCCACAAACCATTCCTCCTGACTGTATAAATTCCCCGTTATTGTTTCAGTATACCCCCTTTCTTTCTCTCCGTCCACATACAACTGAACGACTTTGTGTAAATTTTGTGAAATTTCGCTTGAAGTTTTTTCCAGTGGTATTATAATGGATTCGAAATATGTCATAAAATGGGGGTTTTCCCCACAAGAGCCTATGGCTCTGGGAAGGATTTACTTTGAAAAAACAACCAAAGAATAAAGTTTTATTTCTGATCCCTGCTGGTGTGATACTCGCCGGTGCTCTCATATTTCTGGGCACACGTGGGCGCGGGGATGATTCTGTCTGTCAGGAAACAGTTGCCCGTCTTCAGGCTTTGGAGAATTCTGATATTTCCCAGACAGAACAAGAGCTTCAGGAACTGAAACAGGCATCCGGCAGTTCTTCAGACTCCGAGGCAGCTTCAGATGGTTCTGTTACGACCGTGCTGAGCGATGTAGAAATCCGACAGGTATTCGCAGGCAGTGTCATCATCGGTGATTCTATTACAGAATCAATTGTAGAATACGGTTATCTGGATACAGATGTCGTAGTCAGTAAACGAGGCTTAAATGTAGGCGCTGCTGATGATCAGATCAGCACTGCCATCAGTCTGAACCCAACTCATGTATTCATGGCTTTTGGTTCCAATGACCTTGAAATATATGGATCTGATGCTACATCATTTATTGATGCCTACCGCACACAGTTAAAGAAAATTCAGACTGCACTGCCAGATGTTCCGATCTATATCAACTGCATTCTGCCTATTACAGATGAGGCGATCGCACAGACTCCAGATCTTGGCTATTATTCCGACTACAACGACGGACTTATCAGTCTCTGCCAGGAAATGGGATGTACCTATATTGACAATACAGCTATTGTAGAAAGCAGTTCCGAGAATCTGTATGAACCAGATGGTGAACATGTAATTCAGGATTACTATCCAAAATGGCTGACTCACATGGCACAGACAGCGGGGTTACAGGCATGAAAAAATATCTTCATATTATAATTAAGGGTGGTCTTGTCATTTTTCTGGCAGCGTATCTTACAGTCCTTTATACCTCTGACAGTGCCAGAAATGTACCTATTGAAAGTATCGCACAGAGTATGGAGCAGGATTCATCCATTACTTCACTGAATCAGGAAAACCGTACAGATCTGAAACACTACTATCAGACTGATGACCGCAGTATTGATGGATATTTCTTTTACAAGGCTGCTTCACCTATGGCTGTTGAGGAGATCTGTATCATGAAAGCAAGAGACAATACACAGGCAGCCACTCTGCTTGAAAGTGCCAATTCTCATCTTTCCAGTCAGAAACAGGTATTTGAGGGATACGGCACAGATCAGATGGCACTTTTAAACAATGCAGTTGTTGGCAAAAAGGGAAATTACGTATATTACATGTGCGGAGCTGATGCTCAGAACTGGCGCAGCGCCTTTCTTTCCCTGATATAACATCCAGATTGGAGAATTTTTCATATGGTATTTAACAGTATCTTTTTTATATTCTGCTTTCTTCCGGTTTTCATGCTGATTTATTATCTGGTTCCGGGAAAGCTTCGCAACCTGCTGCTGTTTCTTGGCAGTCTGGTCTTCTACGCATGGGGAGAACCTGTCTACGTGATCCTTATGTTGTTTTCCAGTGTCTTTAACTATTATATGGGTACAGAACTGGAACGTTTATATTATGATGACCGAAAGCAAAAGATCAATCTGATTTTTTCCATTGTTGTAAATTTGTTCATCCTTGTATTTTTTAAATATTATGGTTTCCTACTTAATACGATCGGAGGAATCACAGGTATCCACATTCCTCACCCGGAACTTTCTCTCCCGATAGGACTTTCTTTCTACACATTCCGTAATCTGTCCTATCTGTTTGATATTTATTTAAGCAAGATCAATGCACAGAGAAACTTTCTTACTTTTGCAGTATACAGCACCATGTTTCCTTACACTTCTGCAGGACCGATCATCCGTTATGCAGATATTGAGGAACAGTTAACACATCGTTCCCTGAATGTCTCCAGATTTGGTCTTGGTGCAGAGCTTTTTGTCAAAGGTCTTGCCAAGAAAGTTCTTCTGGCAGATAACCTCTCTGCCCTGTACGCCGGAATCTGCGGACATTCCCAAATGTCTGTATTTACTGCCTGGATCGGTATTCTTGCCTATACCATGCAGCTTTATTTTGACTTCAGCGGTTATTCAGATATGGCTATTGGTCTTGGAAAAATGCTGGGATTTGACTTTAATAAGAACTTTGATTATCCATATATTTCCACCAGTGTTTCTGAATTCTGGAGACGCTGGCATATTTCCCTGGGAAGCTGGTTCCGGGATTATATTTATATCCCGCTTGGCGGTAACCGTGTATCCACTCTGAAACATGTACGCAATATTCTTATTGTATGGGCACTTACAGGTCTGTGGCACGGTGCAAGCTGGAACTTCGTACTGTGGGGTGTTTACTATGGTTTCTTTCTTTTACTCGAGAAATTTGTACTCCAGGGAGTTCTGGAACGTATGCCGTCATGGCTTCGCACAGTCTATACCATGCTTGTTGTCATGATCGGATGGGCATTCTTCAGTCAGACTGATTTTGGCGCCCTTGGTCATTATCTGGGGGCTATGTTCGGAATCGGAGCTTCCAGCTTTATAGACAGCACCGCACTTTACTATCTCAAGACAGGTTTTATCCTTCTTCTGATCAGTATCTTAGCATGCCGTCCAACTCCTTATCTGTACTTCAGACGTCTTATTAAACGCAGACCTGCAGCTGCATTAGTTGTAAATCTTATTTTGTTTGCATTATCCGTTGCTTACATGGTTTACAATTCCTACACACCATTTTTATATGCGAAATTTTAGAAGGAAAACAGTATGAAAAAATCATTAAGAAATTATCGGTTATTTTTCCACAGAATGGGACTTATCTTTCTGTTTCTCCCAGTGGTCGTGCTCCTGATAAGTATTGTACTTCCGGACAGAGGGTTCTCCGAAAAAGAGAACCGTGTCCTTTCCTCCCGGCCTCATCTAAATGCCGGTCAGATTGCTTCCGGAGGATATGAAAAACAATTTGAAACTTACGAAAATGATCAGTTTCCACTCCGTGACCTGTGGATCACACTGAAAGCCGGAACAGACCGTCTCATGGGAAAAGTTGAAGCCAACGGTGTATACCTTGGAAAATCCGGATATCTGATGGAAGAATTCAAGACACCTGACCAGGCTCAATATGATGCTACAGTAAAGGCAATGACCGACTTTGCACAGAGACATTCTGACATGAAACAGTATGCACTGATCGCACCAAACTCTGTCAATATTTTAAGCAATAAACTTCCTGCTTTTGCCCCTGTACAGGATCAGAACTCCTGGTTAAACAATCTGTCAGATTCCCTGACGCAGGCAGGCGTGACTTTTATTGATGTCCGCGACACCTTTAAAGATCACAAAATGGAAGATCTCTATTATCACACAGACCATCACTGGACTACCCAGGGCGCCTATTATGCTTATCTGCAGGCAGCGAAAACACTGGAAATTGATACTTCTGCAGATACTTATGACAAAGCCCCTGTCACCCGTTCTTTTCAGGGAACCTTATCTGCCAAAAGCGGCTTCCGTTCCAGTGAAAAGGATGAGATCGACGTATTTCTTCCAACAGGTGAGAATGTACTTGCGTCCGTTATCAACTACGTAGACGAACAGAAAAAAAGTGCCAGCTTCTATGACACGGATAAGCTTGACACCAGAGATAAATATGCTCTGTTTTTTGGTGGAAATCATGCTCAGGTGAAGATCAGCACGCCTACAGAAACCGATAACACTCTGCTCGTGCTCAAAGATTCTTATGCCAACAGTTTTGTTCCATTCCTTGCCCAGCATTACCGCAAGATCGTAATGGTCGATCCACGTTATTACTACGGCGATCTGGAACAGCTGATCCAGGTTGAAAACGTTCAGGAAATCCTGTATCTGTATAATGCAAACACATTCTTCGCAGATACCGCTCTTGAGCTTGCCCTGTCAAATGAATCTTCTGAGCAGAATACTGATAATGCCACTACTTCCGATAATCAGAGTTCTGTCACAACAGATACTGCCGATCAATCTGCTGATCAGAATAACGATTCTTCCACTTCAGATGATCAAAGTTCTGCTCAGGAAGGCGATTCTTCTAATTCAGCGGATCAAAATTCTGACCTGGAAAGCGATTCTTCTGAAGATCAGGCTTCTGAATAAACTATACAAAAACCACAAATCCCCACTGGAAACACAATGCCGAGGAAACATTGAATTCCAGTGGGGATTTTTCACACATTAACACACACTTTTAAACACACACTTTTCACACATTTTTGATAATAGGTTAGGTATACAGACTAATCAAACAAATAATGCCGTTTCTTACCTTCCTCGTACCCGGCTCATCTGCTCTTTCTGCATCAGCTGTACCTTGATATGTATTATATCAGTTTTCTATTTATTCTTATGTTTTATGCAAATTCTTCAATTTATTTTGCAAAATTGTCGATGAATCACTCTATCATCTTCTCTACTGATCCATAAAATGATTCACAAAATAGTTATAATACACATCCAGCATATCCTTTCGCCCACGGACACGTATTGGGACAATTGTTCCGTCTTTCATAACAAAATCATCCTGAACATCCCCAACATAATCCATATTTACCAGATAACTCTGATGGCAGTGTAGGAAACGCTTCTCATTAATCCTTTTCTCAATCTCTACCAGCTTATCTACAGTTACGATCTCTGATCCATCTGCCAGATGCAGTATCACATTATGTTTGTTGCTCTCAATATACATGATATCATCTGTATACGGATAACGGTACTGCCTTCTGCTCTTGATCGCAACTCTTCTTTTCATATCTGTCTTAAGGATCATGTTTAGAAGTTTCATCAGTTTCTCTTCTGAAAATGGTTTCAGTAGATATCCTGATGCCTGTACTTCGTAACTCTCTATCGCGTAGTCTGGGGAAGCTGTAAGGAAAATAAGCGGCACCTTACACTGCAGCTGACGCAGCTTTCTGGCAGTTTCCATTCCATTAAGTTTCTTCATATAAATGTCGAGGAACAGAAGTTCCATATCCAGATAGCCTTCTTCTACATCGGCTACCAACGTCTCGCCTGACGCATACTCTATAATTGAAACTTCTTCATTTATTTCCTCAAAGTACTGGCATAATATTTCTTTCAGAAGGAGTCTCTCAATTTCAACATCATCGCAAATAACTATCGTCCGCACTTCAATCCCTCCTTCCTGTATCACTCATTTTCATTATTGTTCATTCTATTTTCAGTAACCTTTTCTCTTCTACACTATACAATTTTTGAAAAAAATAAACGCCAGACTTCTGCTCTTTTCCGAAACTCTGGCATTTATCTGTAAGCATTATAAACCAAATTTATTATATATGCAGAATCCTACATATTCAAGTACTTTTTTTAATATGTATATTCATGCCCCATCCTTTACAGGATGCTTTCCGCCGCTTTAATGTAGTAAATCTGTTACTGAGAACGGAATGAACAGTAACCAAATCCTATAATATATTATATAGAATCCTAAACATTTTGTCTATGGAAAGTTATCTGTGTTATACTTATGTTACTGGTTACTGTTCACTCCGTGCTCAGTAACACGCTTCGCGATGCACAGAATTTATGCTAATCGCATAAATTCGCGC
>OLNH01000876.1_pt1 | contig 20323 bp, 20 predicted proteins | sample 1643101 | NCBI WGS metagenome assembly OLNH01 (sample SAMEA3136758, study PRJEB25190) | human gut metagenome | biome: human gut; feature: human-associated habitat; material: faeces | place: Austria | collected 2013
TTCTAAATAGGGGGCAGATGTGACTCGCACGAGTTGCATCTGCCCCCAAAACTTTCCCATAAAATGAATACGCATGAAATATGATATTCCACATACCGACAGCCCCGGAAATGGAAAAGGAACGTCATTTTAGGCGTTCCATAATCTATCAGTTATTCAATTTTTTCTTGTTTCAATACTGATGTGCTGTACCATATCTTTGCATATTCAGGAAAACTTGCGTATCAAGGCTCATTCAATGGTAGTAATTTATCGGATAATCAGATTTTTATTGTGTTTTTTTGTAAAAACTTTATTCCGCCTCAGAAATCTCTGTTAACGCTTTCATTTGAAGAATCCCCTCTTCCAACTGACGTTTGGATTCCATCAGCCATTTATAGTTCTCTTCATTTCCGATAAGATGCACATTTTCCTTCAATTCTGTATCATTGACTGCTAACATTGCCTCCACCTCCTATGATAAAACGTACAATTCTCTATACTCATATTATGGTATACGGCATTTTACAAAGTCAATACAAAAAGGAAATATCTTATTTTTTAATCTCTTCCGCTGCTGCTCACTTTTTTGCGTCATCCTTAAGAATGATGATCTGACTCTCTGTTCGTATTCCTTCTGACCTTGCTCTGGATATCTCATAATTGACGATCGTGTTGACAACCGCATTTCCACAGTTCACATACTGGTATAATTCCACACTCTTTGACATACTGCTGTTCAAAAATTCCTCCAGCTTGCGATACTCCTTCTTTTCCAACAGCGCTCTCATATACGCATCGTGATTTTTGATTTCATAGCGTACTGCACTCATTTCCTGATAAATATTTTTCGTAACAATATACATCTCCCTGTCCAGTTCCGCTTTCTGCTGCATTGCCAGCAGTTCTACATTTTCCGTATATTCTTTGGATATCACATAGAGCATATAATATACCAAAAGTTCCAGTACCGGAAATCCACTGCTGATCAGCATGTTATAAAGCCGGATATCCTGCATTCTGTCATCTGCCATCCAGTCATAAACAATCTGAGATGCCCCTGCCACTGAAGAGATCACAAGCATCAGCGCCACTCCATACCCCGGTTCAAATGAAAATTTTTCTGCGGGAAACCGTTTCAGATACCATCCCATAAATACAAACAGCAGAATATTGACGATTGTTGTGATTCCCATATATCCATATGCCGGAAACCCAAGTGCACTGATCAGATCTCCCCACGGTTCCGAAATTACAATATTTAAAAATGCTGCAGAATAAAACACACTTCCCATGATCACTCTGGTAGAATACCTGTATTTACTTCGAATCCCTGCATATAGCACGATATATATCAGAAGCAGCAGCCAGTTTTTATGAGTTTCTCCTACTGTCATGTAGATAAAACCATTCATCAGAAACAGACTGATGACAGCAAGTATGATCTCTCCCGTTTTCTTTGCAACCCCTTCTGCCGTAAATCGAATCGGGTTCATCATCAGCACAACTACTGCCGCATATACTGCCTGTGTGATGACATAAGATTCCCCCATACACTTTTTCTAAAAAATAAACATTGAAATACTCTGCCATATTTTCCTCTCTTCCATACTCACCTTTATTCACATAATATAGACCTATTGTGCATATTTTTCAACAAATTTCATAAAAAGAGGGTATCACACGATCATCAAATCTGATGCTCGTGTGATACCCTCGCTCTCTATGTGCTCCTCTATTCTATCACAAACTCATAGACAATATCCTTTTGTGCACTGATGCGATACGGATCTTCCACATCACTGCCCCAACTGTCAATACCACCTACTCCACGTACTGATCCGCAGATGCAGACTACGGTTCTTCGCGGCAGCGGAAGTTCTTCCTGATGCGTTGCATTTTCCAACTCTTCTGACGTATATGGGAGACAGGAAAATCCAAACTTTTCGCCGCATGCACGAAACGTAAGGCCGAATGCTTCTTCTGATGGATCCGAATTATTCAGCGTATCCTTTCGATATATCGTAACATATTCTGTCTCCATATGCATCCCGCATTCCTGGGGAACCAGATATGGCGTGACCGGAAGACCTTCCACTTCATATCTTCCATAAATTCTTCCCGCCATTCTGTCCGGATATGTTTCTCCTGACAGACCCTCATAGCAATATCCGACTGCCTTTGTCGGCATAATAAACCGCATTCCAAATACCGGCAGTTCCGGCAGTCCTTCTTTTCCATGATAATGAACCAAAACATGTATTTTCCCATCTGCATGGACTGTATAGCTTACATCCACTGTAGTCGCAGGAACTGTGATAGTTTCATAGGTATATGTGAGCACCGCCTCCTGTACATATTCCTGACTGCTGTACACATTATTTTCCGGAGCATTGTGATTTTCTACCGCTTCTCCATCTGCCAAAAGCCGGAAACCGATACACTTTCGAAACTGATCTGCCCCAGCCACATTCCTGCTTTTAAAGGGAATCCGTTTCCTCTGTCATTATCCGTAGTCGCTCTCCAGAATGTGGGATACGGAGTTCGATACAGCCATTCTTTTCCTGCTTTTACAAGGGATTCCATTCCCCCTGTCTGTTTTGAAAAAATATAATGAAAATCCTCCCCATGAATTCCAACCGTCACATCTCCGAAGACGATTCTAAGTTTATTTCTGGAGTCCATAATAATATTTCACCTCCTGCATTGCCGGTTTTTCTGTTCGATCTGCAAATACGATTCCGTTTCCCGAAAATTCATAATCCGACGGACGGTCATCAAAATCTCCCCCATATCGAAGTACTTCACGACCGGTAATCTCATCTTTTACCAAAAGTGCCTGATCTATATAATCCCAAATGAAACCACCCTGATATTTTTCATACTGATCCAGCAGATCGATATACGATTTCATACCCCCTAGTGAGTTTCCCATATCATGCATATATTCACACAGGATAAACGGTTTTTTCGGCTCATTTTCCAGATATTCCCGAACTCGTCCCAGCGGTGCATACATCTGGCTCTCTACATCGGAAATAGTGTCTTCATAGTCTCTCTTTTTATAATACGCATTCATTTCTTTGAGTACCTCTCCTGCATAGATTTCCGGTTTCTTTTACATACGGTGTAATGTCAAATTCAGACACGGTAAAGCTGTCCTCCGCATATCCCACAAACTCACCGTTTATCCATACGTAAATTGCCTGCTCTGCCCCTTCAAAACTTAAGATCACCCTTTTTCCGATCAAGGCTTCCTCCAGATCAAAAAAACGGACATAAGAACCTGTGGGATTATAAGAAGCTTCGCTGAACATCCCCTCTCCGATATGATTGCACGTCCCCGCAGGTCGGCGATATTCATGTCCTTCCCAGGGATACATGGTGTTGATATAATGAATTTTGTCATATCCCGCCAGCTCTATATGCTGCGGAACCTGAATTTCATCAAATCCAGAAATATCATAGCCGTTTTCATAAAAGGAAACCGGACGTTTTTTTGCATTCACTGAATATTGGAATTTCCAGATTCCATTCAATGACTGTTTTAATGTTTCCTGTTTGTCCTGATACGATTTTTCACTTTCAAAAAATCTGTGGTCACTGTTTTCATCATAATCTCAATGGTCTGATTCGTCAATAGCCTCTCCTCCTGTCCCTTCATCCAAAAAAGAACCCCGTCTCCGGGATTCTTCTTCCACTTTTATTCTAAATATAGCCGCCGTATCCTCCGCCGCTGTATCCTCCACAGCACAAGCCGCTTCCGCCGCAGCACAGATTGCACATCATATTTGCAATACACAGCTTCATACACCAGTCTCCGCCTACAGAACTTGGATATCCATACATACTCTGTCTCTGCTGATACCAGCCTCCGCCGCCCTGCAGCCGCTGCAGAAGCATCTGATACTGCATGTTCTGCGGCTCCAGCCGGACTGCTTCTTTTGCATGTTCCAGCGCCGTCACGTTATTGCCCGCACCGGAGTTTGCCGATGCACTGTAGAAATACCACAGCGCTCCACGCTCTTTGATACTGTTTAATACATTGAGCGCCTCCGTATAATGTCCGCTCTGAATATAGTTTGCAGCCGCTCTTAAGTACTGGCTGTTCTCATCCCCGGCATCTGTTCTCTGCCGATTCTGATACCAGCCACCATATCCCGCGCTGCTTCCCGCTCCGGAGGAATATCCACGGGAACGCTCATCCATGATCTGCTGATATGCCTGCTGTACTTCTTTAAACTTCACTTCCGCTTCTTCTTTCAGCGGATTATTAATATTGGCATCCGGATGATACTTTCTGCTCAGTGCCCGGTACGCCTTTTTGATTTCTTCGTCAGAAGCATCTTGTAATACTCCCAACACATGATATGGATCTGTCATTGTCCTTTGTCTGCTCCCCTTTATGTTCTATCCCTTTATGTAATCTCAGCTCTTCTTGATAAATGTTGTCCCGCACTTCGGACAGCGGATCTCTATCTTGCCTTTGCCTCTCGGAATCCGGATTTTCTGCTTGCATCCCGGACAGGTATAAATATGATAATCCTTTCTCTGCGCCATCAGATTTTTCTGACTTTTGAAAAATCCGCGTATCTTCGCTGTCTTGTTCAGGAATCTTACGTTCTCATCATAACGCTTTCTCACATTTCTGGAAAACATCCGGAAATATGCATAAATGAGACATCCCCAGCCAAGCAGGTAAAATACCATTCCTATCACATGGTCTCCTGAAAAGACAGGTGCAAAAAATGCCAGAACCAATCCCAACACCAGCAAAACCTTGCCAAGCGTATCCAGCACTCCGTATCGTCCCTGCATAAATCTCATAAATTTTTCTTTCATTGTATCGATTACCGCCTTTTCTTAAATATAGAAAACATTGTCTCTCGTTTTTATCCGGCTGTCAATAAAGCAATCCTTAAATTACTATAAACTTTATGGCAGCCGGTTGTTTCTTAAGATTCTGTATCCTGATTCAGCATATTCTTACACTTCTCCTTTTCCACAAGATACACGATCTTTGAATCGGAAAGCATCACATACCGGTTTCCGTTTCCGTCCTCTTTTCCAAAATACAATGTCACGGTCTTTTCTTTCTTATTATTTGTATATGTCACGGTTTCCGTTGTCCGGCTCTGCTCATCCAGTCCGTACTTACTCAAGTCGTTCTCTTCCACGGAATAGTCAGCTGCATCCTTCAATGTGAGGACTCCAAGCCCTCCCGCGATTGTCGCCATACTCTTGGCATCATCGTCATTCTCTGAACTGTACTCTGTTTTCTCTGTACCCTGACTGATGACAACCTTTTTCAGATTACCGCTTCCAATCGTAGGGAATGTATCAAGCTGTGCCATGTCTTCCATACTGTACTGAAAATCTTCAATGACACCGGTGCTCACCGTATAGATTTCTTTTTTCTCATTCAATGTCAGATAATAAGAGTCTCCTGTTACATTTCCGAAATATAATGTTGTCTCATTGCCGTCCTGATCGGTGAGAACTACCGTATATGCCGGATCCTCCAGACCATATGCCTCCAGAGAATCCCCATCTTCCAGTTTTCGGTCAGCCTCAAGCTTCCGGAATGTTTTTTCCATCTTTTTCGGATAGCTTTGAGCCAGCGGAAAATCTTTGTCATTCTTGTCGTACCATGTACCGTCTTCTTTTACAAGCTGGATTTCTCCATTTCCCACGTCAAACTGAATCTCAGAAAGCTTTCCTAAATCTGTGACATAGATTTTTTTTGCCTCTTCTTCCTTCTGCTTGCTTTTTTCCTGATTCTTTCCGATCACAACCACGCCTGCATAGACCACGAGCAGTACTGCAAGCACAATCAGCAGGATCAGTAGAGGATTTCCTTTTTTCTTCATTGTCCGCCTCTCTCCTTTTGGTTTTCTATGCTTTTCTCCGTTTCATCCAAACTGCAAATCCTGACAGAAGAATTCCAAGCGGAAGGATAAAGATCACAAGAAGACTAAGAAGTCCTGCATGCTGCATCGTATTGTAGACCGGTGTCAGACTTTTCGCCTCGATCGACAGATCCTTCGCCCCGTCAAAATTCGCAGCCACTGCATTCATAAACAGTTTTGTATTTTCAAGCTGCGGGAATGTATCTGTAATCTCCGAAGCAATCAGACTGCCTGCGCTGATCACGGTAAACCGGGAGGAATCTTCCACTGCCACGGCGCCAAGCACATAGCTTCCTGCCTGACTCTGACTGTCTTCTGTGACTGCATACGCATTATCTGATGTAGTCATAAAGGATGTCGTAGAAATACTGTCACGCTCCGGATCTGTCAAAGTCATTCCGTGTGTATTCAGAAGCAGAACCATCTGCGATTCCATTCCGTCTGTCAGATCGCCTGATGCAGTCAGCTGCGGGAAAAAGCAATAGTAATTATTCTGATAGCTTCTCTGTGTATCTGCAATATAACCGTCTGCCGCTTCCATTCCGTATGTTTTCATGATCGATGCAAGATTCGGAAGCTCTGTGCTGTTCGTATCTCCCAAAAGAAGCATCATCTTACCGCCGTCTTTTAAATATGACTCCACGGAATTTTTCTCATATGCAGTAAGATCCGAGGTCGGAGCATACATCAGAAGCAATTCGCAGTCATCCGGAATTTCCGGATTCATGACCATGTTTAATCCTTCCAGCGTATAATTATTTTTATCCATCAGATCCTGAATTGTAGAAGACAATGTTGTCTCGCCATGCCCGGATGTCTGATAAATTTTGCGTACCACATCACTCGTTACGTAATTCACCGCACTGCTTAACTGTCCTTCTCCGTCAAATTTCGTCTCCGATGCACTTCCTGTGTAATAGTAGGAAGACATATCCGTAACAATGATATCACTGAAAGAAACTACTTTTTTCTTTCCGGTTTCCTGGCATGAGACTACAATACTGTTTTCGGATGCATCATTTTCTGTCAATGCCGAAGGATGCAGCACCGGATCGATCCATTCCACAGAAATTTTAGAAGACAGTGCCGAATACTTACTTAAAAATGTAACGATTCTTTCATCGGCCTCTTCTTTGTTTGCCAACACTGTAAATTTCACTTTGTGATCCATGTTCTTAAGCAGCTTTTTGCTGGTCTTGGAAATCTCATAAATTTTTGTACTGCTGACATCCAGATTTTTATATTTTTCCGGAATCTGTCCTGCGATCAGATTGACAATCACGATGATCGCAATGACCAAAGCCGTGATTCCCACACTGTATGAACCATTTCTGGACTCTGACGATCTGAATAAATTCTTAATTTTCTGCATATCTCGCTCCTCCTAACTCCAACGCCTTTTCTGAATTGTCTGTATCGTCAGAAATACAAATATGATCAGTATCGATACATACAGAAGCAATCCGCTGACATCCACAATATTACTGGACGAAATATTCATAAAGACATCCGCAAGAGCAAGCCGTCCCAGGAGTTTCGTCAAAAGATTCTCATACAGACTGGATTTCACAAAATATACGATCAGCGCCGCCGCAATTCCCACTGCTTCAATTCCGGCCGCAAGCATCCAGTTTTTCGTCATATGATAAATATAAACAACGATCAGTGTCAGGATCAAAAGGATTCCGATCATTCCGCTGAGCGCTGAACTTGGCAGAAAAGACAAGATTCCGTCCCACAAATACAACAAAAGCAAAATTCCGAACGTACTGATAAATGCAATGATCTGGCTCTCTGTCAGAGACGACATAAACATCCCGATCGCCAGATACACACATCCCAACAGGAAGAATACCGCAATGGAGCTGTAATCTACCAGAAGATATGCCGTTCCCTGCAGTTTGATCAAAAGCGGGAACAGGCAGAAGATCACATTCGGAACTGCCAGTACTGTCACCATGGCGAAATATTTGCCAAGCACTACTTTTGTCAGACTTACCGGCGCTGTCAAAAGCAGCTGATCTGTTTTTGTTTTCCGCTCTTCAGAAAAACTCCGCATCGTCAGAAGCGGGATCCCGACCAGAAATACGATCAGGGAGCCTGAGAGTGTGTAGGAGAAGTAAGGATACCCCGCATTCAGATTGTATGCCATAAAATAAATTCCCGTAAACATCACCAGAAACGCAATAAATACGCACCCTGTCATGGAATGAAAATAGGACTTCAGTTCTCGTTTATAAATTGCCAGCATTTGTCCGTTCCTCCTCTCCGACTGCATCGTTTTGTGTCAGTTCCAAAAATACTTCTTCCAGGCTTATCCTTGAAGTCTGCAGCTCCAACAGAGGACATTCATTTTTTGCAAACGCAAAGAAAAGCGCTTCCCGGATATCACATCCGCCTTCCGTCTGTATTCTGGCACTGCATGTTTTGTCCGCCCGTTCCTGGGTATGGATATTACTGATATGCTCTACATTTAACAATATCGCCCGAACCTCGGCTGCACTGGCTTTTGCCAGAATCTCCACAGTTTCGGTTCCGCTCATCTTTTCCTCCAGTCTGTCCGGTGTATCACTTGCCACCAGTTTTCCCTTGGATATGATCAGAATGTAATCGCACACTTCCCGGATCTCAGCCAGAATATGCGAGCTTAAAATAACGGTATGTTTTTTTGCAAGTTCCCGGATCAACTCACGGATCTCAATGATCTGCTTCGGATCCAGACCGACTGTCGGCTCATCCAGAATGATGATCTCCGGAAATCCAAGGATTGCCTGTGCAAGCCCCACTCTCTGCCGGTATCCTTTAGACAGATTGCGGATCAGACGCAGCTTTACATCCTCAAGTTTTGCCATCTGAATCACCTCATCGATGGCAGACTCTCTCTGCTGTTTCGGAATCCCTTTTAATTCTGCAGCAAATTCCAGATATTCCATCACCTGCATATCCACATAAAGCGGCGGTATTTCCGGCAGATATCCGATGTGCTTTTTTGCCTCCTTTGGCTCCTTTAAAATATCATGTCCGTCAATCAGTACTTCTCCCTCTGTGGCTCCAAGATACCCCGTCATAATATTCATCGTGGTAGACTTTCCTGCCCCGTTTGGACCTAAAAAACCATAGACCTGCCCTTTTTCAATCTTGAAATTCAGGTGGTCTATGGCCATATGATTTCCGTATTTTTTCACAAGGTTCTTTACTTCTATCAAAATCTCGTCCTCCTACTCCCTGCTTTTTACAGGATTTCCCTGTTTTATAAGATAAGACGATACCAGAACTTTGTGAAGTTTTTGTGTTATAACTGTGATATAGTTTTGTACTTTATTTATGCCTGTTTTCTTTCCTATTTTTCTGCAAAAATCCGACACCGCCCAGCATGACTGCTGCCAGGATCAGACAGATGCCCCATTTCTCAGGTCTGATCTGTGACTGTTTCTCCTCTGGGATTTTTTCCACTTTCACGGCGGTTCCGTCTACCTGACTTTTGGGCATATTTCTTTCATACCCTGTAATCTGCGCCCGCACAATTTCGGCGATCAGATCCTGTCCTGCCTGATCCGGATGCAGTCCGTCCTTCTGGACATGCTTTGTCACCTGTGAATTCGCCAGATCTGCAATCTGATATCCGTACTCGCTGCTTCGCTTTTCCAGAATCCGGTTCATATTCCCGATGATATCCTCCACGACCTGATTCATCGTTCCCGGAAGCTCCATCTGTTTCACCGGATTGTAAATGTTGGTCACTACGATCTGTGCCTCTTCTTTTTTACAGGAAGAAATGGTATCCATAGCCTCTATCCACTGTGTCTCAAATTCCTGATAATCCCAGTTTCCCAGAGCATCAATGATGCGAAAGACTAAAAGCGGATTACTTTTCACATGCTCTGTCACTTCTTTGAGCGCCTCATCCGCACTTTTAAATTTTGTATCCGTATTCAAAATTTCCTGTGCGGTCTTCTTAAATTCATTCAGAAGATCATTGGATCCCATTGTGATCAAAATCACATCTGCCCCGGAAAGACTATCCTGAACTTCCTGCCCTTTCAACACCTTTTCGTTGAATTCTCGAGTGGCAAGTCCATTTTTCGCATAATTCTGATACAAATATGATTTTCCTGCTCCCTGTGCGATCTCTTCTGCCACAGTCTGTCCATAACAAGAAAGCTCGGGTTTGTTTGCTCCGCAATATCCTTTTGCGATACTGTCACCCAACACTACAATCTGGATCGGCTCCGATGTGGCCTCTTTTGCATAGCTGCATGTCCCAAACACACTCAGAAAACAAACCGCTGCCAGAGCCACTGCCCTGACTGCTGTTTTTCTCATGTTGATCACTTCCTGTCTTTTATGCCATGAAATTCCACTTTACATGACTTCCATGCTCTGTTTTTTTTACTTCCAGCTGCCATTCGATCTGCTCTTTTAATTCATTGACATGTGAAATAATTCCCACAAGTCCTTTTTCTCCCGCCAGTTCTTTCAAAATCTGAATCGCCCGTTCTCTTGCCATGTCATCCAGAGATCCAAATCCCTCATCTACAAACATCGTCTCCAGACTCACTGCGCCTGCTGTATTTTGCACAATGTCCGCCAGCCCCAGTGCCATGGAAAGAGATGCCATAAACGATTCTCCCCCGGAAAGAGTTTTTACATCCCGCACCGAGTCATTGACCAGGTCATAAACATCCAGATCAAGACCTGCCTGTGCCTGACTGCTCAGGCTTCCGATATCCCGGCACTGCAGGATAAATTCCTGTCCGGTCATTCTTGCAAGGCGCACATTCGCCGCATGAATGATCTGCCGGAAATACTGGCGCTGCACATAGGTCTCGAAATCCAGCTTCACACTTCCACTTAGATTTCCATTGGCCGTACGGCTTAGATTCCCCATCATTTCGTATTGGCTGCGCAGCTTTTCGGCATCTGAAAAATCACGCATCAACGCTTCCCTTGCTCTCCGGTTGATCTCATTTCTTGTATGCAGCGTCATGCTTTCCTCTCTGCCAAGGCGCAGCTTTTCACGAATGACCGTCAGTTCTCGTTCCAGCTTCTCGATCGGTGCGATCTGTTTTCCCTCTGTCTGCTGTTTTAATATCTCATACCGGGACGATACTTCTAAAAGAGCGGTTTCATATTTCTTTAAATTGGCTTCTCTTGCCTCCCGGCTTTTGATCCACTGCTTTGCCTGCTCATACTCCTCTTGACTTTGAAAGCTCTGTTTTTGAAACTCTTTCCGAAAATATTCTTCCTCGTCTTTGACTTTCTTATTCCAGAGGATCAGCTGGGATTTTTTGCTTTCTGCCTGTCCCAGAATCCGGCTTTTCTCCTGCGTCAGCTTCTGATACTGATCCTGTGCATTTTTGAACGCAGACTGGAGTTTTTTTAAATCTTCTGTAAGCTTACGAAGCGCATTTTCTGCTTCTTTTTCATCAAAATCCGTTTCTGTTTTTCCTTCTTTTTCCAGAAATCCGACAATCATGGACTGTTCTGACTCCAGTCTTCCCTTCACTGCCTGAAACCGTTCCAAAACTTCTGTACGCTCTTTTTCTGCCTGATCCCGCATTGCTTTTGCACGCTCCACCTGCTCTTTTTTGGGTGCGCCTCCGGATAATACCGCTTTTTTCGGATGACTGCAGGAACCGCACACCGGACAGGGTTCTCCCTCCTGCAGCTCTCTCGCAAGAATGCCCGCCTGTTCTTCAAAGTATTTCTGATATAACCGCTCATATCTCTGTGAGGTTTCCTGACATTTTTTCATACAGTCCTGCATATCCTGTTCTGACTTTTGATACTGTTCCTTCAGACTGTGAACCTGTTTCAATTTCGGAAGTATTTCCTGGATCCTGAGGATCTGTTCCTGGATCTTCGGCTCTTCTTTTTTGGAAAGTGCCTCTCTTTCCTGATACAACGCACCTGCGCTTTCCAGATCTTTTGCCTGCTGTTTCAGCTTTTCTTCAAGCTCACGGGACTCTTTCTTCAGATTGGCGCATTCTCCCTTTGTTTTCTGCAATTGTTCTTCTGCTGCAGCCGCCTTCTCTGCACGAATTGCTGCATGGATCTGTTTTCGCATTTCTTCCGCTTTGGTCTCCTGCCCCTTCAAGATCTCCAACTGATCTCTGGTCTTTTTCAGCAATTCAAACAGATGATTGGTATCCTGCCTGTTTTTCAATTCAATCTGTATCGCATCCGCACGTTTTTCTTCCTGTGCATTTTTCTCCTCCTGCTCCTTCTCCTTTGCTTCCCCGGACTGACAGATTGTTTCCACACAGTCCAGTACTTCCTTTTGAGGCGGCAGCTGAAGACTCAGCAGCTGTTTCCAGACATCGTTTCCTTCATCATCCTGTGCAATCTGCACCCGTTCCATTTCCCGCCTGCAGTCCATGCTGTTTTTTTCCAACTGAATGTACAGCTCTTTTGCCTGTTCTTTCAGTGTGTCCTGAATCTTCCAGAAAATCCGTGTATGAAAAATTTTCGAAAAAATCTGCTTTCGTTCTTTTGATTCCGCATGCAAAAGCTTCAAAAAATCGCCCTGCGCGATCATCGCGATCTGGGTAAACTGATTGACATCCAGCCCGATGATCTCCTCTATCTTCAGATCGATCTCTTTTTTCTTTCCCTGAAATTCACTTCCATCCGGAAGAATCAGGCTGATCTTTGCAGTCTCTTTGACAAACTTTATTGTCCCGTCCGCATTCTTTCGTTTGGAAGGACGTAGGTATTCCGGATTTCTTCGGACGGTATATTCCTGATCCCGGTACAGAAACTGAAACTCCACATAGGTGTCTGTCTCGGAATCTGCATACTGACTGCGCATCATGTTTCCGTCCCGCTTTCCTCCGCTGGTTCTTCCATAAAGTGCATAGGTCACGGCATCAAAGATGGTTGTCTTTCCGGCGCCGGTATCGCCCGTGATCAAAAAACATCCGTTTTGTATTCCTGTAAAATCGATTCTCTCCACTCCACTGTAAGACCCAAAGGCAGACATCGTCAAGTTGATCGGTTTCATCTATTCTTCCTCCATCTCTTCTGCGATCTTGTTCATCACCTGCTGCTCTTCTGCATTCAGCGCTCTTCCCTGCATCTCCTGAAAAAAGTCCCCGAAAATTTCAAGCGGAGATGCCATGCGCACAACTTCCGCATCTTTCATCAGCTTTTGCCTGGTGCGGGAATTATCCATACGTACCTCCAGAATGTGGGAAAATACCTTCTCCAGCTGTTCCTTCGGTCGATATGGATCTGTCTCATCCGTCAGTGTGATACTGACATAGTCCTCTTTCGCTTCCTCAGGAACAGTTTTCAACAATTCCTTTAGTGTTCCCCTGAACTTTTTCACATCCCTAAGCGGATGCAGTGGATAAGTCTCCACTTCCACAGGTGCGCCCTTCTCTTTCAGCGTCACCAGATGCAGAGATTTTGTCTGATTGCACTCACTGACAGAATATTTCAGCAGTGTCCCCGGATAACGCACAGACTCTCTTCCTACCTTCTGGGCGCTGTGCAGATGTCCCAGCGCCGCATAGTCAAATCGAAGAAGCGGTGTAACATCCACATTATCAATTCCTCCCACGGAGAAAATCTCTGAATCACAAGTCTCTGTCTTTTGACCTGCCCCGGTATAAAACTGATGCGTCACAATGACGTTTCTTTTGGTGGTATCAACCTGTTCTCTCTCCAGCAGCATCTGTACCGCCTTACTGTAGCTCTCCGGCATTTCTCCGTCAAACACGGTTCTTACATATCCCGGTTTCAGAAACGGGAGAAGATAAAAATCCACCTCTCCGTATTCATCCTGAAGTGTCACTTTTTTGAGAAATTCCTCCCGATTCTGCGGCAGTTTTCCTGCAATGTAAATCCCCTTCTGCCCAAGAATTCCACTGGCATAGTCAAGCCGTTGCGCGGAATCATGGTTTCCGCTGATGATCAGGATCGGAATTTCCGGTTTCAGTGCAGAAAGTGCGGTCAAAAACCAGTCAAAAATCCCCACCGCCTCAGCAGATGGTACAGACTTATCATACACATCCCCTGCGATCACGATCGCATCCGGTTTCAGCATTCTGGCATACTCCACCACTTCCCCCAGAATATGCTCCTGATCTTCCTTTAAATTGTACTGATGAAGTTGTCTGCCGATGTGCAGATCTGACAAATGGATAAACCTCATCTTCTATTCCCCCTGTATCTATAATTTTAATCCCCGATACCGGTCAAAACATGCGAAGATCTCCTGTGTTCTCGGACGGGCCAGGCTGGCAACAGAAGAGGTGCTTTCACAAAGTGAGGCAAGCGATTCCTTCTCAATCTTCTCTTCCAGCATTGCCACGACTTCCTGCAAGGTACGTGTTCCATCCAGTAAATGACGCTGCGCATATTTGACACAATATCCGAGAGCAGTTACCTGTTCGCTGTCTGTGATCTGCTCCACATAACGCAGATCGATCGTCTCCCGATTGATGGAAATTGCTTCTTTCCCCAAGGTCTTCATTTTGATGCGGTCATTTCCTTTCCACTCTCGTCCCTGCTGTGGTTTTCTTGCAAAATCAGGCCTTTTCGCTTTCTCTTTCGGTCCGCTCAACTGCGGAAACTGTTCTGCTTCTTTTTTCGCCGTCTGCGTGATATCCTTCGGCATGTACCGATCCATCTGCACAATGCAGTCCGCGATATGAAAATAAGCCCCGGAGCTTCCCGCCACGATCACAGTGGAAATCCCCTCTTCTTCATATAACTCCCGGATGCGTTCGATAAACGGCGTGATCGGTTCCATATCCCGGTGGATTACCCTCTGCATCAATTCATCCCGGATCATGAAGTTTGTCGCGCTGGTATCCTCATCGATCAGCATAACACCCGCCTTTGCTTCCATTGCTTCCACAACGTTTGCCGCCTGAGACGTACTTCCGCTGGCATCCTCTGTATAAAAATGAGTGGTATCTTTTCCATTTGGCAAATCATTGATAAACATGGATATGTCCGTTTTTTTGATACTTCTTCCGTCTTCTGCGCGAAGCTTGACTGCTGTGGAATCGGTGATCACATATTCTCTTCCATCACCTGCAATATGATTGTACACGCCAAGCTCCAGCGCCTTCAAAAGCGTGGACTTCCCATGGTATCCGCCTCCGACGATCAGCGTGATTCCTTTTCGGATTCCCATTCCTCTTATCACACCTCTGTGCGGCAGCGTAATTTCCACTTCCATCTCCTCTGGAGACTGGAAACAAACTGCGCTTTTCATCGGACGGGCGGAAACGCCTGACTCTCGCGGCAGAATAGATCCATTTGCAACAAAAGCACACAATCCCAGCTTTGGCAGTATGTCCCGAAGTGCCTGCTGGTCCTCTGCCAGATCACTGATCTTCTGTAGTCTCTTCGCATCACAGTTTTTATAGTAGAGTGCCTTTTCGACACACTCCGGAAGAAACTCAAAAAAGATCCGGATCCATTCTCTTGCATTGATCGTCCTTCCGTTTGCCGGAAATCCCACTTCCAGACGAATGTGGATATCTCCTGTTTTTTCATCGATCTGCGCCGCACTTCTCTCCAGCACTTCCTGACCGCACCGGCTGATGGAGATCATCCCGCTCTTCCCGGATCCCTTTGCCTTGAATCCAAATTTCTCACAACACTGTCCGAACTGCCGGATCAGCGCATCCTCCAATGCTGTTTTCTGCCATTTTGTCCGATATAACTGCTCCGGAAATCCTGCCATCTTTCCTTTTACCTGAATACTGACCCTGGATGGAGATGCAAACGGATCTCCCTGTACATGGTCAATGGATAGCAGATAGCCCGGAAACTGATACATTCCCTTTGTGTCTTTATAGGCAGGATAACTCCTGTGATCGATCCTTATCACAAGCTGTCTCAATTCTGCTGCTGTCTTCATACTTTTTATTCCCTCCCATTACAAAAATCCGGACACGATTCTCGTTCAAATCGCATCCGGTCTTTTCTTCATTTCTTTGATTAATTAAACTTCGAAGATCAGATCTCCGTAAGAAGGCATCGGCCATGCCTCTTTGTCCACGATCATTTCCAGTTTGTCGATTGGTCTTCTCAGATTCTCCATTGCCGGGCACACTTCATCGTGGTAGAAGTTTGCCTGTACCGGTCCTTCCTCCTTGGCAGCTGCCTGTGCTGTCACCTCTTCCAGACGTGCCAGAGCTGCTCTTGCCTCTTTTAAGAGTACTGTGATCTCCTCAAGTGTCTCTGCCTGTACGCTTGCATCCACCCCTGCTTCCTTTACCGCAAGTACTGTATCTGCCAGCGTTTTTGTATATTTGATCACTGCAGGGATAAACTGTTTTCTTGCCATATCGATCATCGTACGGGCTTCGATGTTAATCGCTTTTGCATAACTCTCGTACTGGATTTCTGCACGGGATTCCAGCTCTGCTTTTGTAAATACTCCAAATCTCTCAAACAATGTCACTGCTTTCTCTGTCACCATTGCCGGAATTGCTTCCACCATAGATTTGATATTCGGAAGTCCGCGTCTTTCTGCTTCCTTCACCCAGGCTTCAGAGTAACCGTCTCCATTGAAGATGATTCTCTGGTTCTCCATTGCATATTCTTTGATCAGATCATGAACTGCAAGCTGGAAATCATCTGCTTTCTCCAGAACTTCGCAAGCCTCTGCAAATGCCTCTGCCACGATCGTATTCAGAACAATGTTGGCAGATGCGATGGAATCTCTGGAACCTACCATACGGAATTCAAATTTATTTCCTGTAAACGCAAACGGTGATGTTCTGTTTCTGTCTGTCGCATCCTTTGTCAGTTCCGGAAGTGTTCTTACACCTGTCTCCAGCTTTCCGCCTTCCAGACTGTGTGTTGCTTCCCCTGTGCTGATCAGCTGATCGATCACATCTTCTAACTGTTCTCCAAGGAATACGGAAATAATTGCAGGAGGTGCTTCGTTTGCTCCCAGTCTGTGATCATTTCCAGGATCTGCAGCCGATTCTCTCAGAAGATCCGCATGCTTGTTAACCGCCTTCAGAATGCAAGTTAAAACAAGCAAGAACTGAATATTCTCATGTGGTGTTGTTCCCGGATCCAGCATATTGATTCCATCATCTGTAGTAATCGACCAGTTGTCGTGCTTTCCGGAACCGTTGACGCCTGCAAATGGTTTTTCATGAAGGAGACATTTCATTCCGTGCTCGCATGCGATCCGCTTTAATGTCTGCATTACAATCTGGTTGTGATCTACCGCAATATTCGCTTCTGCATAAATCGGTGCCAGCTCATGCTGAGCCGGTGCCACCTCATTGTGCTGTGTCTTGGAAGAAACCCCCACTTTCCAGAGTTCAATGTTCACATCACGCATAAAAGCGGCAATTCTCTGGCGGATCGTTCCGAAATAATGGTCGTCCAGCTCCTGTCCTTTCGGAGGCATCGCACCAAACAACGTACGTCCTGTATAGATTAAGTCTTTTCTCTGAAGGAATTTTTCTGCATCTACAAGGAAATACTCCTGCTCTGCCCCGACGGATGGAGTCACTTTCTTTGAAGTTGTATTTCCAAACAAACGCAGAAGTCTGAGCGCCTGTACATTCAATGCCTGCATGGAACGAAGCAGCGGAGTCTTCTGATCCAGTGCTTCTCCTGTATAAGAACAGAAAGCGGTCGGAATACAAAGTGTAGCTCCTGCTGCGTCCTGTCTTACAAACGCCGGAGAAGTACAATCCCATGCTGTATATCCTCTCGCCTCAAAGGTAGCCCGAAGTCCGCCTGACGGGAAAGAAGATGCATCCGGTTCTCCTTTGATCAGCTCTTTTCCTGAGAAACTCATCAGCACTTTTCCGCTTGGAAGTGGAGCTGAAATAAAAGAGTCATGCTTTTCCGCTGTCACACCTGTCAACGGCAAAAACCAATGTGTATAATGTGTCGCCCCTTTTTCGATTGCCCATTCTTTCATCTCATGTGCAATGACGTCTGCTGTCTCTATATCCAGTTCTGTTCCTTCTTCGATCGTCTGTTTCAGCTTCTTGTACACCTTTTTCGGGAGACGCTCCTGCATCACTGTGTCATTGAAAACATTTTCCCCAAAAATATCCGCTACATTGAATAATTCTGTGCTCATAAAACTACCTTCCTTCATTTTACTTTTGTAAACGCATTTTCTAAAAAAGGCATTCCAAGCAAGCTTGGAACGCCTTTGTTCTCATCTACGAGGCTTAGTATACCTCAATCACCGCAAAAAGGCAAGTTAAAATTTCTAACAAATACTTATTACTTACGCTTCTGCTTTTCCAACAGAGCCAAACAGCTCCATTTTTTCTTTTACAGTTGCCATAATTGCATCTGCGCCTGGTTTTAATAATTTACGTGGGTCGAATCCCTTTCCTTCCAGGTCTTTTCCAGCTTCGATATATTTGCGTGTTGCATCTGCGAACGCAAGCTGGCACTCTGTATTTACGTTGATCTTAGCAACTCCGAGGCTGATCGCTTTTTTGATCATGTCTTCCGGAATACCTGTACCACCGTGAAGAACCAGTGGCATATCTCCTGTCAGCTGCTGAATCGCATCCAGAGTCTCGAAGCTGAGTCCTTCCCAGTTCTCTGGATATTTTCCGTGGATGTTACCGATTCCTGCTGCAAGGAAATTGATACCAAGGTCAGCGATCATCTTACATTCCTGTGGATCTGCACATTCACCTTTTCCTACGACTCCGTCTTCTTCTCCACCGATAGAACCAACTTCAGCTTCCAGAGACATTCCGTGCTCTTTTACAACTGCCACCAGTTCTTTTGTCTTTGCAATGTTTTCTTCGATCGGATAGTGAGATCCGTCAAACATGATAGAAGAAAATCCTGCTTCTACACATTTCATACATCCTTCATAGCTACCGTGATCCAGGTGAAGAGCAACCGGAACAGTAATATTCAGCTCTTCCAACATTCCATTTACCATACCTACTACAGTCTTGTATCCTGTCATGTATTTTCCTGCACCTTCAGATACTCCCAGGATAACCGGTGATTTACATTCCTCTGCTACTGTCAGGATTGCTTTTGTCCACTCCAGGTTGTTGATGTTGAACTGTCCTACTGCATAATGACCTGCTTTTGCTTTCTGAAGCATTTCTGTTGCTGATACTAACATATTTTCTCCTCCAATTCTTTGCGCACAGCCGTCTGTGGCGGCGCATACTATAGGTTTCACTCTATGGCTTTCATTATATCTTATCTGCCATTAAAAGACAATCTGTAATTATTACAATAAAACAAAGAATATACACAATTTCTTTGGCAGATTCTGTGATTTTTTTAACAAGACAGGAACCTCTCATTTACACTCCTGTCTTTCCTGTTTAAAAAGCTTCCGCGCCCCTGATATCATCTGTTGAATATGTTCATGCCGATAATCCATTTTATTCTGGCATATAATTTTCAAACGGAGTATAATACTATCTAAATAAGCGTTTGAGGAGATTTAGGATATGGGAAAACTGATAGGTATTATACTCATTTATATCATTGGAATTTCATTAGCAGGTTTTTTGGCAGCAGGAATATTATTGGCGCTATTTTACATACAAAAACGTATTTCCCACATGACAGCGGACAAATGGGAACTATATTTTAATAACCTGTCCAACAAAAAAATATTATTTCGTGGTTTTATTATTTATGCAGCATCTCTTTGTTTAATTGGGATGTTAAGTTTTATACTATTTGAAATATTCCATTATGAATATGCATATACATTATCTCAATGTTTCTTCTTGATTGGTATTCTTTATGCTATAGTAGAATATCTTACAAACAAGAAAATGTTGTTAGAAAAATTAAACAGATTACATCAATAACTTATATGAGGCAGTAATTCCCTTAAAAGGAGTTACTGTTTTTTCATTCCTTATCGGACGGAGTTCGCCTGCCGCAGGCATGAATTACAGGATACTCGGATGGGTATACTACTCTGAATTCTTTGTGAACTAAGGCTTTTGGGCAAATTATTTGCAGGTTAAATTTGTTTTGATTTTACGCTTGATACCCTACTTGATACCCTGCGCATAGACATGGTTTCTTTAAAAAGCTTTTTGTACAACACAGTTTCCCACTGGAAGACAAAAAGACAATCAAACGATTATATAGAAAAATAAACTTGAATACCGTTCATGAAATGGTCGGTCATGCAGATGAACGAACAACTTTAGGAAACTACTGCTTTGACCGCAACACGGAAGTAGAAAAGGCTAATTTAATCAAAAAAGCTTCAGCTTTCTAAAGTGTAATCAAGTGTAATCAAAAATTCAATCACAATTTCATACATCCACCAAGCACCAAGAAAATTTTTAAGGCTTCAAATTCCTTGAAAACAAAGGCTTTTAGGCAAAAAAATATCCGCAGAACTCTTCTGCGGATACCTTTTAAAAAGTGACTCCAAGGGGAATCGAACCCCTGATTCCAGCGTGAGAGGCTAGCGTCTTAAC
>OLNH01000879.1_pt1 | contig 20273 bp, 27 predicted proteins | sample 1643101 | NCBI WGS metagenome assembly OLNH01 (sample SAMEA3136758, study PRJEB25190) | human gut metagenome | biome: human gut; feature: human-associated habitat; material: faeces | place: Austria | collected 2013
TAAATTCCTGCTTCTGAGCCACTTCATTCTTTTTCGCCATCTACACTTCCTCCACTTTTCCGTCAATTTCTTTGATTTTGTTCCGGTATGAGGCAACTTCCTCCTCCGGCACATTAATCTCTGTTACAACCGCTGTGGTTCCACGGACAGACACCTCATCTCCAATTCTTATATTGTCGGAACTTTCATATGTATACGCTCTTCCAGCTGGAGAAACGTCTTTAAGGAATCTCACTTTAATAAACATTGCCGTGCCTCCTAAAACTTCAAAAAATCATTAAGAAAATTAGCGAATGCGCTCTTTCCAGTTTGCTCTTCTGGTTTAAATTCTGGTGCTAATTTCTCTCCCTGCTTTGGCTCTGACTCAACTTTTTCATCTTCTTCGCTGAGTTTCTTAGCTAATTCCTTAAAAAGATTATCAAGACCTGCTGAAAAGTTTTCTTTTACAAGTTTTAATCTCTCTTCTTCTGCCATTTTGGAATTTGCAATAAGTTCATTGAACTTTGCGTTTGCTTCATCTTCTCCAAAACGCTCAACTAACATCTTTCTAAAGCATCTGCAAATCACCTCAAATTCAACAGTTAATTTTAAAAAATCACCTTTTGCACTAAAATTTCCCTCATCAACTTTAATCATCTTATTTGTCCTCGCTTTCTACTTTTAATTCCTTGTCATCAGTTACCATCAAATAAACCATCTGCGCGTCCATCTTCGGCACGTTGAAGTCATTAATGCTTTCTGCATTGTCCACAAAAATCGGGCAGATAACTTCATACAGATTTGATAATGAATGGATAATGTCTAACCCGGCTACAATTCTGTGACCATTGTTCAGACTGGACAGTGGCACGCCATTTACAGTGCATTCGCAAGTTTCCTTGATACCACCGTTGATTTGCACGTCAAAGAGCTTGAACGAAACAATCTTGAACATTTCATTGATTTTCTCTGAGATCATATTCATTTTTGCCCTGATAAAATCTTCCACAAGGTCAATCATCTGCTCTTGTTCAGCGATTTTCTGTCCGACTTCTTTCTGCTCAGCCTCAAGTTCTGCGATACGTTCCTTTACTTTGGAATTGTCTGCTGCCACAATCTTTCCAGCAATCTCCGCAATTTCGTCTTTCAGAACTGCTTTTTTTGCTTCAAGCTCTGTTTTTCCAGTAGATTCAGCACTCATTTCTTCAATCTCTTTTTCAAGTTCCGAGATTTTCTCGTTAGTTGCTTTGTACTCCGCATTTTCTGAAATATCAGCCTTAGTTGGAAATTTGTCCAGCTCAGCTTTGGCAATATCATATTTCTTCTGAGTATCAGCCAACTGAATATTCAACTCGTCCATTTTCTTGCGAAGTTCAGCTTCATTTGTCTTGAGTTTATCCCTGGAAGCAGCAGCTTCTTTACCGTCTTTCTCAATCTGCTCTAATTTTTTCGCTCTAGTCTCTTCAAATTTAGCCTTGTCCTCACTGTACTTATTCTGATGTAACTCAACACTGGATTCGTAATCATCCAATATTTTTTTCTTCACATCTTCAGCAAGCTCACGACCGCATGTCGGACAAATAGTTGCTCTTTCCGGCAACGGATCCAGCGGAACAAACTCAGGAAATGTCTTTGCTTTTTCAGAGCGCCATTCTATAAGCAACCTGTCTTTCTCTCGTTCCTGCGCCTCATACATGTTGTGTACTGCCTTAATTTCATCAGAAAGATTACCAATCTCACGTTTCACATTTGACAGCTCTCGATCTCTCGCATTCAGATTGTCTCGAACAATTTTTGACTTATCAAAGAGCTTCTGATTCTCTTCATTCTGAATCTCAGAAATATGAAATTTAAGATTAAGAATCTCTTCACGCTTCTTATTGATTTCTTCAAGCTTTCCGGCACCACCAGAAATTTCATCTTCGACTTTCTGCAATGCTACTTCTTTTGCTGTCTTTTCAACTTCCAATGCTCCAACATCTGCAATCACAAGTTGTTTTGAGATTTCATCAATACGTGCCGGGATTTCAACCATATCCTTGTTCAATGCCGTTTTCGCTTTGGTGTATTTCTTCAAAATATCTTCCGTGCTGGCAATTTTCAGCTCCGGGATAAGTTTTGCGTACTTCTCATCTAATCCCTCTGCAATTTCTACGTCAGAGAAGCTTCCAACAAATTTCATAAGGATTTCACGCTGTTTCTTCCAGGCTAATGCATTGAAAGCATTTGGATTTGTAATCATGTTGAATACGTCCTCATCAACGATTCCAGAAATGAAGTCTTTAAAATCCTTTTGACTTTTCGGGTATCCGTTAATTTCAAATTCATTTACGTTGCCCTGGAACTCTCTTGTGTCTGTCCCTCTTTTTTTTACCCATTTCTGCTTCTGGACCTTTTTCAGCTCGTATTCATCGTTATCTACAGAAATTCTTGCCTTAACGGAAATCTCAATGTTATCAATCATCTTTCCATCTGCATCCAACGGTCTTATATCAAAGTCTGTATTTCCAAGTGAATCCCTATTAAACAACAGGAATGTGAATGCATCGAAAATGGTTGTCTTTCCAGTAGCGTTTGCCCCGGAAATTCTGGTCTTATCTTCAAACTCTATTGTTCTGTCCTTACACCCCTTGAAATTCTGAATGCGCATAGACAGTAGCTTAATCTTCTTCATGCCTTGTAATCGTCCTCCTTGTTTTATCAATGATTTTTCTATCTGAACTGTCCTTTTTGACAATATGTAAGTACAAATCATCTTCGAACAGATTCATCCACTCATTCGGATTCAATCCGAGTTCACCAAGCAACTTTTTATTTGCCAGTGTTAATTTTTTTGGTTGCTTCATAAGTCCTCCTGTGTTAATATGAAATTGGTAATTTTTTGATTTTGCGCGTTTTGGAAAACTCCTTTTTCCGAGCGCGCGTTTTTAATCTGCAAGTGCATATATCTTACCCAACTGTTCCGGTGTATGTATCGGAGCTGTATCACTAGTAGTCCAGCCGATCAAGTAAGATATTCTCATACCCCAGTCATGCCCTTTCTGTTTTTCATCTTCCATCTTGATTTTGAGAGTGTTGTACTCCAAGTCAAAATCCTTATCGGTCATTAATACGGGAATTTCTTTCATTACACCCATGCTTAGTTCTCCTTTCTACATAATTGATATTCGACACATAATCACAAAGGCTGTAGCCAGTGCCAGTATTCCAATGACAAGTATCATGCTTTTATATGTAAGGACCTCATGCTCTCTTTCAAGCTGATGCACTCTGCGCCGTTTCTCCAATGGCGTATCTAATTTCAGTTCTACGTACTCCATTCCGTCTCATTTCCTGTTTCTTTGTCTGCGGTTTATAATCAATACATGGATATTCACGGCTACGTTCCATGCAGTGATTTTTCATACTGCAAGTGCTACAACTTATCTCCGCTTCAATCATCCGGCAATCCTCTCTTTCTCCGGAAGCTGTGAAACCATAAGAGATAAGTCGAGCTTTTCTTGATTTTTGATTGCCCTATTCAAGTCATCAACAGTATTGATTCCGAGTTTCTTCAACTCAGCTTCTATCCTTTTGAGCTTTTCATCCATAAAGCTTCCCCTTTCTGTGGTATAATCACCTTGGAGGTGATATTATGGGTCTTTTACCCGATATCGGTTATCCACAAACTGGTGATGAGAGTGACGCTGGAACGTACATCTGCATGAATTGCCCTCATGAAGATACTGACGATAAATCAGTTGTCATTCTTAATAAGAAAGATATTCTTCCGGAATGTCCTGTTTGTGGTTATACCTACTGGATGAAGATTTAATACTTCTCCGCATCTGCTGGGTGGACTAAGTTCTGCCCAGTTTTTGCATATGCATTACATAATGCATTCAACGCCATAATCTCGACTCCAAGTCTCTTCTCAACATCGTAATTACCAGATTCTCTAAGATTCTGAATATCTTCATAAACCTGATTGCTTAACGTTTTGATTTTCTCGACCATGCTTTCTCCTTTCTACTCCTACGCCATCTGCTCAATCACTGGAATATAGTCATGTTTCTTTAACTCCTCGTACAGAAACAATCTACCTTTCTGTGTCCATTCTGTCTGCATCGTCACATCTGGTCTGCCACCAGCTCTTGTAATATCAATTGTCCTGCTGTGAACATATCCATTATTCTGATATTTGGAATACAGAACCCATTGACCACCAACCTTGTACTGAATTTTTAATTCCTTAAGAATTTGATTGAACTTTCTTCCGCTCATGCCGTAGTCCTTTGCAATCTGTGTGATAGTTACCAATGATTTAGACTGCAAAATCTTATCCACATAATTCGCTTTCGGCTGTAGCTCTGTGATAATCTGCCGTTGTTCAACGACCTGATCTCCAAGGAATTTACATCTGTCTTTCAGAGACTCGATTGATTGACTTGCCATCTTGAGCGCCCTTGCCATGATTTGTTCCGGTGTGTTCCAGGCTTTTTCCAGGTCTAAGAAGTATTGTCTGATTTCTTTTCCTTCCTGTGTTCTCTGAATCATGCAAATCTGTTTCGCCATATCTATAGTAATATCTGCGTCTTTTGAAGGTCTTCCACCCTTTGAAGAGGTTTCGCTCATTTTTGAGCAAAAGTCTTTTCCTTCCTCAAATCCGTACTCGCACATTCTCGGAAACCAATCCTTGAATGCTGTTTTGATATGAAGTTGTTCATGCAAATCTCTTGCCGATACTGTTGGAGTCTCTGTGTCATAATTGATTTTTAGTAATTCGTTCATACTTCTCCTTTCTACACTGCCAAACACATCTGAGCATTTTCAGCGTCAATCTCTTCTTTTAGATACATCGGCAGAACGTAGTCTTCGATAATCTTCACAGCCAAATCACACTGATTACGTTTGATTGCCTTGTAGGTGTTTACACCAAACTCTCTTCTAAGCTGCGCGTCTACATCACTGTATACCTTGTGCATTAAGCTCTTGTTCTTATAAGCCGGTGCGCTCTTACCGCCCATCAGCGGAACTACTTTCTGGTTCTTGGCTCTTGTGGTTCTCTGGCATTCCAGTGCTAACAATGGCATGTCTGCCTTAAATTCCTGCAAGTCCTTATCTACCTTGTCAATTCTCTCTGTTAGCTCCACATTGCCTTGAGCAAGTAACTGAATCTTCTGGTCGGTTGTCATTGGCTTCTGATAAGAACCAGTTTTTCTGATTTCCGGAAGCACTTCTGATGTAACCCAGTCTGTAAAACGCTCCGCGGATTCTTTTCTGCTTTGGAAGATTGTCTTATAAAGATTGGACTCATTAATATAGAGAAGCTTCTGTTCTCCACCAGCCGTAAGGGTAGGAATACTACTCACACCCTTTGCATTCAATCTGTCTTTTACCTTTGACGGTTGAGTAAGTCCTAATGCTTTACATACATCTGATAAACAGAACATTGGTTCATTATCAATAGTTACTGTTCGGATATCACCGAACTCTTCATTGTTATAAATCTGTAATTCGTTCATCCTATCTCCTTTCTGTGATATAATCCTCCGTGGAAGGAGGTGTTTTTGTGAAAAAGAAAGTCAAGTTCACATGTTCCAAATTATCGGAAGGTTTCATTTCCGAATGTGAAGTTGAAAACGCTTGTGATTTTGAGAATCCGAATCTATTCAAAGTCACTACTGTTTACCATCAGAGCTGTCCTCTTTATCAACTTGGAGAATGTCCTTCGCTCGACTGCGTACTGGCACAGGGCGAGGTGATGGATTATTATATCCATTCTGATCCAAACTCGGTTGACCGTAGATAACTCGCTTCACTGTCATCTCTGGGGGTTCTCCCATTTTTGCTTTAAATTTGAACCCTCGGAGATTCTTGATTTTCACACCATCAACATAAACTCGAATTTTATCTGTATCGACAAACTCTCCTTTTTCTCCAATGTGGATAACTATTTCCTTTAACGGTTCATATCCTAATTCGTTCATCTCGTCTCCTTTCTTCTAGATTGCTAGCTTAAAGTTAAAAGATTTGAACTTTTTCATTAAAAAAATATTCTGGAATATCTGAATCTTTCAATTTTAATAATGAAACTGCTTTGCAAATGTCCGATTGATTCCAAGGAACGCCACCATTTAACTTTAGAGACAGCGTTCTGTCAGACATTCCCATGGCTTCTGCAAATCTATACTGCGCACCAAAGATTTCAATTATTCTGCCTTTAAGCTTGTCGTAATTGAATGCCACTGTAATCCCCTCCTTTCATCAATAGTTCAATACTTTGAACTGCCTTCATGTTATCACACGATTTTAATAACGTCAATAGGAAAGTTCAAACTTTTTGACTTTTTTGATATGGAATATTGAACTTTTCTTCAAGATATGCTATATTAAGCACAGAAAGGCGGTACAATAATATGAAGAAGGAAAACACTTCTATCCGATTAAAACAAATAATGGACAATAGAAATTTAAAACAAGTGGATATCCTTGATATGACAAAACCATATTGTGTTAAATATGACGTGAAGATGAACAAATCAGACATAAGTCAATATGTGTCCGGCAAGGTTGAGCCGAACCAAGAGAAACTATTTATACTTGCAAAAGCGTTAGGCGTAAATGAAGCTTGGTTAATGGGTTTTGACGTTCCAATGAAAAAGGAACTGTCATCCTCGGAAGCCGAAGGAGACATAGAACTGATTGAAAAATTTTCATTGTTAAGCGAGAGGGATAAACAATTGGTTATGAATATGATTGATTCTATGCTACCTATTCAAAAGAAGTGAGGATTACCCCCACTTCTTCACAAAATGTTTTATGAATGTATAGAGGTATTCTAACGCGCTAACACTTTTAATACCTTCTACGCATTCAATAATAAGTTTTTTGTAATCCTGTTCGTCCATATGCTATGTACCTCCCGTTCTAGCAGAACGCATGTTCGAAAATTCCTTAAAGCAATCATACATCAATCAGATGTAAAATGCAATGATGATTTTCGACAGGTTCTCGCCCCTTTCTATAGTTATAGACACGGGAGGTTACAAAAACTTATGGAAAAATAAGGAATCGTCCCGTATATGGGACATTTACTTGTAATCAGACTCAAAAAGGTCTGATATGCGAACATGAAGAGCTATAGCAAGCTTCTCAAGCGTTTCCAATGTTGGAGATGTTTCTTCGTTCGCAATACGATGAATTGTTGATTTAGACACGCCAGACATTCTTTCAAGCTGGCGGTCAGAAATATTTCTTTCGTACATGATTTGAGATAATAGTATTTTCATGATACTAGTATCTGTAAAACAAAAGAAATTATATCTGGAAGATAATGGAGTTTAAAGGAGAAATGATAGAATGTCAATAATACGTGTTCACAAATCAAAAAACTTCACAGTAATGAGCAATTACCATTTGAGAGATAAGAATTTGAGTTTAAAAGCCAAAGGACTGCTCTCAGTAATGCTTTCTCTCCCGGAAGATTGGGACTACTCTATCTCCGGCTTATGCTCCATACTGAAAGAGAATAAGACAGCGATCAAATCTGCCTTACGTGAACTCCAAGACAACGGATATGTGGTGGTAACTAAGAAATATGCTTCTAAAGGAAGCAATCGTATCTCTTATGAGTATGATATTATGGAAATTCCGCAGTCTGTAGAGGCAGATTCTCTAGGTATAGGTTTTCTACACCTAGAAGACCAGCCACAAATAAATACTAATAAACAAAATAAAGAAAAAGAATTAAATGTAAATGGTGCAAAGTTACAAAGTAACGTTATGCACGACTCCGAGCGCTGCGCTATGCCTTTTGATTCCAGAGAATTATCTAATAACGTCAATGATTTTAACTTTGGAATAATCCGTAAGGAAGTTATCACAGCTTGCCGTAATTACGGAGTAACGGATAGCCACGATATAGAAAATGCCATGTGCGTTGTGAAATACTACTTAGAATCGTTTAAAAATGTTTTTACTGAGAATCATCCATTTATTAGTCAAAGCGCAATGAATGGCGTTATAGAGCGTTTCTTCGCTGGAAGTGATATTGTGGAATGCGATCCAGAAGTTTATTTTGAATTGATTGACAAGCATTTCTCTACAGTCTATGAAAATTGCGATTATAATATATGCCATTTTATGACAGATGGAATCCGGCAAAACAGAGCTTACGAAATCGGTATAACCGCTTAGGCGTTTATATATAAACTTACTCAAACTTCAAAAAACAAAGGAGAAAGAGAGGGATTTTCTATGAAATGTCCAAGATGTGGCAACGAGCAGACAGATGGCGCTTTTTGCACAAAATGTGGCGCACCAATGAATCAAAACAATGGTTATAATGCGCCACCGCAACAACAAAATAATAACTGCCAACAACAAAACATGAATAATGGTGGCTATCATCAACAACAAAATACGAATTACAACGGATACGGCCAACCTAATCAGAACATGAACCAGCAACCACGCAAGGAGAGGTTCTACGAGAAAACATGGTTAATTGTTCTTGCCTGCATATTCTTACCACCAGCTGGACTTGCATTAATATGGATTACAGGGAAACCAAAGAATTACAAAGCTCGATGTATAATATCTGTTATTTTAGCAATCATCACTGTTTTATTATTCTTCCCAGATTCAGATAGTAAAATAAAAGATAACACTGCTCAAGAAGCAACAACTAAAGAAAATGTTACTCAACAAGATGATTCCAGTTCAAATGATGATTCCACTACTGAAGAAGAACAACAAGAGCCAAGCATTTCTCCAGATGAATACAAAGCTCAATGTCAAGAAGTTAATTACAATGATGTAATGAGAAGTCCAGATCAGTATGTGGGACAGAAATTCAAAATCACAGTTCAGATATTTTCAGCATCTTCAAAATGGACTACTGGAACTTACTACAAAGCATATACAGATAATGGAAGTGGTTCATACTTTGATAAAATGGTATGGATATTTGATAAACGCGATGAGAATGCTGATGGATACACAAAAGTACTTGAAGGAGATACTGTTACATTCTACGGTGAATTTAATGGTTTACAAGAAACAAAGAATGCATTGAATGGTGAAAAAGGAGAAGATTTTGCACTTGATGCTTATTACGTAGATATCATACAAGAAGCACAATAAAATAAAAGCCCCGATGCTACCAACACCGGAGCCAATTGGCACTATCTGGAAGATAATACCAAATCCCGCAAATTTAGTTTATCATCTTCCAGGCAGTCACGCAAGCGGAACGAATGTTCTTTGCTGGCTGTTATTTTTATACTCATTTTTAAGGAGGAATGATATTTATGACAGAACAAAATGAGAAAATCGTAGCACTCTACGTCCGTGTATCAACTGGATATCAAGTAGATAAAGACTCTCTCCCATTTCAGAAGAAAGAACTAAAAGCCTATTGCGAACACGTACTGCATATTGACAAGAATCGCATAGAAATATTCGAAGATGCCGGAAAGTCTGGTAAGAATACCAAGCGTCCGGCATTTGAACGAATGATGGGAAAAGTAAAGTCAGGACAAGTCTCCCATGTGATTGTGTACAAGATTGACCGAATCTCACGAAATCTTGTGGACTTCTCTCTCATGTACGATGATTTCAAGTACAACAACGTAACCTTTATCTCGCTGAACGAGCAATTTGATACCTCTAGCGCAATTGGAGAAGCTATCCTTAAAATTATACTGGTATTTGCAGAATTGGAGCGTAAGCTCACATCAGAGCGTGTAACGGACGTTATGATTGGCAGGGCGCAGAACGGACAATGGAATGGTGCGCGCGTTCCGTATGGCTGGGATTGGGATGAAGAAAAACAATGTCCAGTGCATTCCAAGAAAGAAGCTCAGTACGCCATTGCTATGTATGAAATGTATCTTAATGGAGGCTCAACGGTTTCAATTCGAGATTACAATAACGCACATAGCATTCCAACCAAGCGTGGTGGCGAATGGACATCTAAGACGGTTGCTGACTTCTTGAGAAATCCAATAAATAAAGGAGCATACCGGTATAATTACAGAGAAAGCGCTAGGGGACACAAAAAACCAAATGAAGAAGTTGTTTTCATTGAAAATGCATTTCCACCATTGGTAGAACCTAGAATATGGGAACTAGTCAACAAACGCATGGATGAAAATACTTTAAAACTAAATACATCCTCTATGCATACAATTCGTAAAAACTGTAACGTGTTTGCCGGATTAATTGTCTGTGGAAAATGTGGAGTCAACTACCAAGTAACAGCAAAAGACCGCCGTAAAGGAAGTGGATTCAGACCATCCTCTTACGCATGTACTGGAAAGTATCAAAAGAACCATTGCGACAACTTAAACGTCAGTGATGTGAAGATAGGTCCGTTTATGATTAACTATATAGCTGCTATGGTTGATGCATCTAAAAGTAGGAAATTCATAAAAGACACTAAGTCATTAGAACAAGTACTGCTCTCCCATATCAGCTTCTCAAATATAGCCGGGATTGCGAATGACAGTCTACAAGAGACATTGGAGTTAATATCCGGTTATAGCGCTTCTAAGAGCGCTCTATGGTCTGCTGAAACATTATCCAAAGAACAACAGACTGACGTTGATTCCAAGCAATCTGAGCTGAATGAGAGGTTGCAGAAAGTAAATCGTGCTATGGAACGGTTAAAAAAAGTATATCTCTTTAGTGATGACGGAATGGACGAAAAGGAATTTCTTGAAATGAAATCGTCATTAGAAGCTGACAGAGTAAAGATTGAAAATGAAATTAAGGGACTAAGCGCGCCAATTGCAACCAATGTAGATCAAGTTGCATTTATTAAGTCGGCATCTGAATTTCTGTTGATGCATAAAATAAACAGTGGAGAATTTGTTGACTACAAAGAACTTGCCACGCTTGATGAAGAATCCTTAAAACAATTCATGAATTCTGTAATTGACCATATCGTAGTCAGAGAACGCAAGATTGTAGAAATTGTGTTCGTCAATGGACTTTCTCACACATTACTCTACAAATAAAACAACCCCGTAAGCACTGAGTTTACGGGGTTTATTGATTATGACGCCATACAGATCGAATTCTTTATTACCGAGTGCATCTGACACCCAAAGGTTGTGACGCAGAAAGTCATCGGCCTTCCTGCTTCTTCTGCTTCTTTTCTTACGTATTCTTTCGCTTTTTCTATGAAATAATATTGTCTTTCCGGTTCCTTATGCGGTGCAGGATCAGACAAATTGATTCCTGATGTTATCGTATTCATAATCAATCCCTTTCAACGTATCTGTAATAGATGTTTTCGTGATTTCGCGGTCTTCGCATAGTGCGTCCAGCGATGGATATTTATCTCTGAGTTCTGTATTGATCACGCTAAGAAGCATGACTGGATCTTTTGGTAATTCCATATATGATATTATCCTTCCTGATAAATGTTTGTTTCTGTCACAAGAAGCTGTGGCTTAATATCTTGTTCCTCTGCCGGGACTTCAAATAAGACTTGCATATCAAAAGCCAGTGCCAGTGTATGAAGCTGAGGATGTGACTCCAGATATCGGTCATAATAACCGCCTCCATAGCCGACACGATTGCGGTTTGTATCAAAGGCAACTCCTGGCATAATCATAAGTCCGTCGTCTGCCGATGCAGGTATTCCGGCATCGGGCTCGAGAATACCATAAGCACCAGGTTTTAATTCATCAAAAGAAGTAATTTCATAAAAATCCATTGTTTCTCCGTGAACTTTCGGAACCCAGACAGTTTTTCCGAGTTTCCAGGCTTCCAGCATAAGTGGCCGAGTCCCCACTTCCCCTCCAAAATCTATATAACAATAAATATCTGTTGCTTCCCGGAATATATCCAGTTCGCATGTCTTGCGACAGATTTCAGCCGTCTGTGACTGCCAGATCATAGGATCCAGTTCTTTGCGTTGCTTACGGATAATCTGCCTAATGGACTTTTTTGTTTCCATATTTTTCACCTAGATTCGTAATACTTCCATCTGCCTCTTTGACAGAAATGTTGTCAAGCTGTCCCCTAAGATTACGGCGGACGCTGTCAATATATTCTTTTCTTAAGATAAGCTGTTCTTTTAATTCTGCATCGCTTAATCCGACCTCTTTGGATTTGTGATAGAGTTCATTAATACGGGCAATTTTGCTTTCGTCCATGTGCTTTCGTTCCTTTCTTAATAAAGACGTCATCTATTTATCTTACACTATCCGGAACAAGAAGTCTACAGAAAAATCAACGATACATTTGTACATTCGTTGTATATTTACGATATTTCTGTTGTATACATTAACTGGAATAATTTTCGAGAAAGCCATAAAGCTCAGCGGTACTTTCAATGTACTTTCCATTTCTGATTTCCTGTCTTAAAAGTTCTGGAAGTTCATCATAATGAATGTCTGTATACTCATAAGGTGTTTTCTTATCGCTGAAATACACAACAATGTATCCGTTCACTTCCATCAGATAATAGCAGTCATTTTTGGAAGCCTTGCTGCCGGTCGTGACAGAAGATGAATCTTCATTTTCCATGGTCTGCTGCTCTTCTATTTTTAGTTTTTCAGCTCTCGCCTTTGCTTTTTGATAACTGAACTGATATGCAAATGTCATGGCAATGATCAGGCATGCACAACAACTTAAAAAGCCAATACTGTACTTACTTTTCATGGAAATATCTCCTTTTTAAGTACAGTATTGACTTTATTATTTACTTCTATTCATGATCCGTGTCATGCAGCATTAAGAACAGCCTAGGAACGGAATAAATGAGCTTTCTTGCATATTTTGACTAACATTGGTCCCTTTGGCATGGAAGATAGCTCTTTTTCTGTTACACCGCCAAGAAGTACAAGCGCAACGCCGTAAACTGCAACAGCAACACACAATGCAATGACAGTTGCAATTCTTGTTCCTACGAACAATTCAAATAACAAATGTACAACAAGTGTAACGATCCCCATAATGATCGATGCAATTGCCGGTATGACAAATGTTTTCTTCTGCTCCTGAACATATCCGATTCGTTCTCTCAATGCGTGTGCATTTAAAATACAGGTAGAAAGAGAAAAAACAATCTTGCTCAAAACAACTGCATAAATGCCCCATTTGAAAACAACCATCATAAGGAACAGGGAGATGATATGTATAACAAGAGAGATGGCGGCACTCTTTACCGGTACCATCATATTATCGAGTCCCTGAAGCACTGCATTCGTTACAGTAGAAAGATTGTAAAATACAACAGAGATTGCTCCCATCTGTAATAATACACCGCCAAGAGTATTATTCTCTGTAAAGAATAATAAATCCAGAAGTGGTTTTGCCAGTACGATAAATCCGGCTGCACATGGAATCGCAATAATCATATTAAAACGCGTAAAAATATCAATCTTTTCATGAACCTGTCTGCGGTTTCCGGTCTTTGCAGTAAGAACAATGCTTGGAATCAAGGAAGATCCAAAGGCACTGGAAATCGCAAGAGGCACATTCATCAGTGTATCGTATTTTCCGGTTACAATACCAAGAAGGGCGGCATATTCGCTTTCTTTATGCCCCTGAATAGACATAATTGTCCCAAACATAGCATTATCTACAACACCACAAAGATTGTAGACCGTTGCACTTAAAATAACAGGTGCAATCGTTAACAGAAGCACTTTAAAAACTCTCTTATAACTTTCAGTTTTATTTCTACGATCACGCTCCATCTGACGGCAGAATTTCTTCCGGAAAGCTAAAAATAAGAAAAATAAAAATAATAACGCAGCAAGTGCTCCCATCACTGTACCTAGTGTACCGCCAGATGCTGCATAAGCCGCACCATAAGAATCATTATTTTTCTGGGCAGCAACTTCTTTACCAACCTTAAGGAGCATGTAAGCACCGACTACGCTGACAACTGCATTGACAATCTGTTCGATGATCTGGGAAACAGCCGTCGGAACCATGGATCCATTTCCCTGGAAAAATCCACGGAATACACCAAGAATTGCCACGATCAGAATGCACGGAGCCAGTACTCGCAAAGCTAACGCACTCATTTTCATTGCCATCAGATTCGATGCGATAAAATCAGCGCCAAAGAATATGATGGCACCGACGATACCGCCTGCTGCAATTGCAAATGTCATGGCACCCCGAAAGACGCGATATGCATTTTTATATTGTCCTGTTGCAAGTCTTGCAGAGACAAGCTTGGATACTGCAAGGGGCAGACTGTAAGAAGTCAGTGTAAGTGCGATCGCGTAAATCTGAAATGCGACTCCGTAGTAGCCCATACCTTTATCACCCAGTATATTTACGAGGGGAATTCGGTACACTGCTCCGATAATTTTAGTTATGACTCCGGCTATAGCCAGAATGGAACCCTGAACGAGAAAGTTCTTCCCGGTTTCACTTTTGTTTTTACTCATAATTTACTCCATGTTAACGTAATATATTTAGCTCATTTAAAATTTCACGCTGAAGAGTCTCCATTTCAATACGTTCCTCTTCTTCCATATGATCATAACCGGAAAGATGAAGGACCGAGTGTGCAATCAGGAAAGCGTATTCACGTTTGACGGAATGACCGTATTCTTCAGCCTGTGCGATAACTTTTTCTTTGGAAATCACAATATCTCCAAGCAGAAGCTCACCTGTCTCCGGATCGAAGCAGTCTTCTTCGCTTTCAAAATGAGAGAAGTCTCCCGGAGTTTCATATTCCAGCATCGGGAAAGAAAGTACATCTGTTGCACGATCAATGTTACGGAAATCCCGGTTCATCTCATGAATCTCATCGTTCATAGTGAGTAAGAGATTGACCTGAACTTCATATGGACAATGAATATATTCCAATGCGCCATTTATGACTTCACGGGCAAGCGCCTGGCAATCAAAAGGGAGCTTTAATGCTCCTTCTTCTTCATAAAATAATGTCATGATTTTCTCCTTTTCTCTCGGCTGCGATTTCTTGATTTGTTCTGTGTCTTTGTCTCGTACTCTTCGTAAGCTTTTACAATTTTCTGGACAAGCGGATGGCGGACAACATCTTTGCTTGTAAGACGGCATACTCCAATGTCATTGATTTTGCCGACAACACGGACAGCTACATCAAGTCCGGAAGTCTGACCACCTGGCAAATCCTTTTGTGTCTCATCACCGGTAATTACAACTTTTGAGCCAAATCCAATTCTTGTTAAAAACATCTTCATCTGCGCCGGAGTTGTATTCTGAGCCTCGTCCAGAATGATAAATGCATTGTCTAATGTACGTCCACGCATGTATGCAAGTGGTGCAACTTCAATCAGCCCTTTTTCAGAATTTTTTAAAAAGCTTTCTGCTCCCATAATCTGATAAAGAGCATCATAAAGCGGACGCAGATAAGGATCGATCTTGCTTTGCAGATCTCCCGGAAGAAATCCAAGCTTTTCTCCCGCCTCAATGGCAGGCCGTGTCAGAATGATTCTTCCAACTTCATTATTTTTAAATGCAGTGATTGCCATAGCCATGGCCAGGTACGTCTTTCCTGTCCCGGCAGGACCTAGTCCAAAGACAATCATTTTTTCCCGAATTTCATCTACATACTGTTTTTGCCCAAGTGTCTTTGGTTTTATCGGCTTCCCCTGTAAGGTGTGACAGATAATATCTTTATCAATTTCCAAGACATTATCTTCACTGTCTTCCATGACAAGTGCCAGCGTATAATTCACATTTTGTTCTGAAATCGTGTTACCTCGACGGGATAATTCAAGAAGCTGTGAGAGTACATTTCTTGCGCGCTCTACAGCATTGCTGTCCCCCATGATCTTGACAACACCATCTCTGGAAATCAGTGTCACATGAAGGGAGCGCTCAATCTTTTTTGCAAAAGCATCAAATTGACCGAATACATTTGCTTCATGCTCAGCCGGGATTTCAAGAACAGTTTCCATAATTCCCATATATCTTATTCTCCTAATTGTTCAATTTGTTCTTCCGGATCATTCGGAAGCTGCGGAATCTCAGATTGTCGGGACTGTCCGGTATTGCAGATGATGGTCAGTGTACCAGATATAGCTCCCTCTTTTGACCCTGTGTCTATTTTAACATCATTCTGAATAATTTCTACCCCCTTTTTATCTAAATCTTCACAATATCTTAAGAAATATCTGTTCAATTTGTCTTGAAGCTGTTGATCTGTATATTTTTTCATAACAGGTTTATAAGGGGTCAGACCTACAACGCCGATATGTACCGGCAGATAAAAATGATCTAGAAGTTTCAGCCGTGACTCCATTGTGCTTTTTGAATAGTGTTCATACGGAGACCAGATGAAAAATGGTGACAGACGATATTTACCAATGCGAAAATACAGATAGAACAAACGGGGGAACTTTACACTTGTTTTTTTTACGTATTTTCTGGGCAAAGTATTCTCGTAATGAATCTGAGTCTGGATGAAAATATCAGCATCTGAATGACAGGACTCATATCCTGTGATCTCTTTTGCATCATTAAGAATAGGAATCTGACCGGAAACAAGAATATCACCGGGATTTACAGATGTTCCCTCCCGCACCATAGGAATACCTTTTCGAGTGATAATGCGTACAATGGTCCCTGTGCAATCTGAAACAAGGTCCGTCCCAGCATCAGAATTTGGATATATATCCTCTTTTATATCTGTTTTATTATCTATTTTAGCATCTTCGTTTTCTTTGATTTGAATGATCAGTCTGGTTCCCTCTATAGATGCAGATACCCAGATGATGTCGTCAAATCCTTTCCGAATATCTTTTACAATACGGTCGCAATCAATGTTTCCGCGCCGTATGCCGGTATTCACATGATTCTCCTTTAGAAATGTTCTTATGACTTCTTCGGTCTGTGTATGTGTGCCAAGGATTTCAATATCCCAGATATAACCAGACATTATCAATAGCAAAACGGTGGCAGCAAATATGCCAGCAAAGAAAAGCTTGCGTCTTCGATGGTCAAACAGATAAAAAGGAAGTCCATATTTTTTTACAATCGTAATTTTTGTGGAAGTTTTATGAGAAATGTGACGCAGCTTTTTGAAATCTTTTACCCATAGATCCATTTCGTAAGAGCCATCGCTGGCTGATAAATCCCAGATTTTTATTTTTCGGTAATTGCATGCGTTAATAAAACGTTCCATACGATGACCGGTAATCCGGATTCTTACATATCCGCGAATATATTGATATATTTTTAAAAGCAATGAATGAATCCTCCACCTTATGTCTGATATTCAATATTCTGAATTTTCCCCGTAATTTTCATATCATCATTTGTATAAGAATCAACTTGAAGGTGATTTCCGGTAATTCGTATCTGACCGATTTTTGTCTGAACTCTAACGAGTTGATCTGTATATTCAATCAGTCCCCGATAATTTTCAATTCGCATTTCAGAATGTCCCAGAATTTCAACATTAGGCATTCCAAGAACAACATCTTCTGGAAATTTGGATGCTTTGGCAGCTTTTCTTTTGCTATTTTCCAAATCTATACTCATAAAACTCCATTTTTCAGTTTATGAAAATATCGTTTGTAATAATGTATGAATGAAGGTATGTCTTTCATTACTGAAGTAAAAAAGAAACACACAGCTTTAAAATATCATAAGCTATATGTTTCTTTTATCAAATTATAAATTGGTATTATTTAAAATGCTCCAAGACGTTTTCTGGCATTCTCTACACGCTCAGCAGTCGGAGGATCAATTCCTTCTAATGGATACTCCATACCAAGTTCTTTCCATTTGTATGCACCAAGTGTATGATATGGTAGAACTTCTACGCGTTCTACATTATGAAGAGTCAGAATGAATTCATGCAGTCTGTCCAGATATTCATCTTTGTCGCTGCGCTTAGGAACAAGAACATGTCTGATCCAGACAGGCTTCTTCATATCAGACAGATAAGTTGCCAGATCTAAGATGTTTTTATTCGTATGCCCTGTCAGACGTATATGCTCCTTTTCATCAATGTGTTTGATGTCAAGCAAAATGAGATCTGTATATTGCATTAATTCATTAAATTTGCTAAAGAAAGGTTCTTCTCTTGTGAAAGGATTACCACTTGTATCTAGTGTTGTATGAATTCCATTTTCCTTTGCTTTTTTAAAAAGTTCAGTCAGAAAATCAATTTGAAGAAGCGGTTCACCACCACTGACAGTAATGCCACCTTCATCCCCCCAGTAAGAACGATATCTGAGGGCTTTTTTGATCAGGTCATCCGTAGAAGTCAGTGTACCCGCTTTCATATTCCATGTATCCGGGTTATGACAGAACTGACAACGCATGGGACATCCTGCAGTAAAAATGACAAAGCGAACTCCTGGTCCATCTACAGAACCAAAACTTTCTGTGGAATGAATGTATCCTTCCATAATAACAATCTCCTATCTATATATTTTTAAAAATGTATTTTCAATAATGGTTTATTATTTTGAAAATTTACATAATTAATTATAAGACCCCGCGAAGAGCATTGTCAAACACGAGGTCTTATATGTGTGAAAATTACATTTCTTTATGGCATGTTCTGGAAATTACATCTAACTGCTGCTCGCGAGTCAGGTCGATAAATTTTACAGCGTATCCAGATACACGGATTGTAAAGTTTGCGTACTCTGGTTTCTCTGGATGCTCCATAGCATCGATCAGTTTCTCTGTGCCAAATACATTGACATTCAGATGATGAGCTCCCTGATCAAAGTATCCATCTAATACGTGTGCAAGATTTACACTTCTCTCTTCATCATTGTGTCCAAGTGCTCCTGGGCTGATTGTCTGTGTATTAGAAATTCCATCTAATGCAAGTTCATATGGAAGCTTAGCAACAGAGTTCAAGGAAGCAAGGAGTCCTGCTTTTTCTGCACCGTATGATGGGTTAGCTCCTGGAGATAATGGCTCTCCTGCTTTTCTTCCATCTGGAAGAGATCCTGTAGCCTTACCATATACAACGTTAGATGTAATTGTAAGGATAGATGTTGTCGGTGTAGACTCTCTGTAAGTATGGCATTTGCTTAATTTGTGCATAAATTTCTTCAGAAGCCAGATTGCAATGTCATCTGCACGGTCATCATCGTTACCATATCTTGGGAAGTCTCCCTCAATTTCAAAGTCAACGGCAATTCCGTCCTCGTCACGGATTGGTTTAACCTTTGCGTATTTGATAGCGCTTAAGGAATCTACTACATGTGAGAATCCTGCGATACCTGTAGCGAATGAACGTTTTACATCTGTATCGATGAGGGACATCTGCGCTGCTTCATAGTAATATTTATCATGCATGTAGTGGATCATGTTCAGTGTATCAACATACAACTTGGACAACCACTCCATCATCTCGTCATATTTAGCAAGTACTTCATCGATGTCAAGGTACTCAGATGTGATTGGCTGATAGTTTGGTCCAACCTGTGCTTTTGTCTTCTCATCAACACCACCGTTGATTGCGTACATTAAGCATTTTGCAAGATTTGCACGAGCTCCGAAGAACTGCATCTCTTTACCAGTCTCTGTGGCAGATACGCAGCAGCAAATGCTGTAGTCATCGCCCCATACCGGACGCATAACATCGTCATTTTCATACTGGATAGAACTTGTCTCAACAGAAATGCGAGCAGCAAATTTCTTGAAGTTCTCTGGCAGTCTTGAAGAATAAAGAACTGTTAAGTTCGGCTCTGGAGAAGGACCCATGTTCTTTAATGTATGGAGGAAACGATAATCATTCTTTGTTACCATAGAACGTCCATCTTGTCCAAGTCCGGCTACTTCCAGAGTTGCCCATGTCGGATCTCCTGAGAACAGTTCGTTGTAAGAAGGAATCCTTGCGAATTTAACCATACGGAACTTCATTACAAGATGATCAATCAATTCCTGAGCCTCTTTCTCTGTAAGCTTACCGTTTTTAATATCACGATCAATATATATATCAAGGAAAGTAGACACACGTCCAACACTCATAGCAGCACCGTTCTGAGTCTTGATTGCTGCAAGATAACCAAAGTATAACCACTGTACAGCCTCTTTTGCATCTTTTGCAGGCTGTGAAATGTCATAACCGTAAGCAGCAGCCATTTCTTTCATATCACGAAGTGCTCTCATCTGATCAGCAAGCTCTTCACGAAGACGGAAGTCTGTACCTTTCATGCCGTGTCTTGCGTAACGCTCAAAATCATACTGTTTTTTCTCAAGGAGAAAATCAATTCCATACAGAGCTACACGACGATAATCACCAACGATACGTCCACGTCCGTAAGTATCCGGAAGTCCTGTAATGATTTTGTTATGACGAGCTTTTTTCATCTCTGGTG
>OLNH01000884.1_pt1 | contig 20103 bp, 17 predicted proteins | sample 1643101 | NCBI WGS metagenome assembly OLNH01 (sample SAMEA3136758, study PRJEB25190) | human gut metagenome | biome: human gut; feature: human-associated habitat; material: faeces | place: Austria | collected 2013
TCGGATCCTCTCTCTTTGAAAAAGCCAGCAGTGGAAGTTCTTCCGGCACTTCCATAGGCATATCCTTCAGACTGTGCACGGAAAGATTACTTCTGCCATCCATCAATGCCCTGTCCAGTTCTTTTACAAAAAGTCCCTTTCCACCTACTTTATCAAGTGTACGGTCCAGAATAATGTCTCCTGTAGTCTTCATAGTCAGAATATCTACAGATACTCCGGAACCATTGTTTGCTTTATTATTCTGCTCTATGTAACTCTTTACCATCTCGCTCTGCAGAACTGCCAGTTTACTCTCTCTGCTGCCAATGATCACCTTAGTCATCGTTCTCTTCCTCGTCTTCCTGCGCCACTCTCTCCAGTGCTTTCTGTATTTCTTCTCTTACTCTGCGTGCTTTCTTATGATCCAGACCACTTGCTGTGATCCCCACAACCAATCCATCCTGCATATAAATTCCCGGAAAATAGAAATCACACTGTTCTCTGTCGCTGGCAACATTGACATAGATGCCCTCCTGCTTACAGATCCTGTGGATCTCATCATTCAGTTTCCGGTCATTTGTAGCGGCGATTACCATATACGCCATAGCAAAATCAGAACGTTTTACCGGACGTGTGATCAGCTGCACATAACCAGCCTTGCCAAGTTCCATCATCTCCATGGTAACTTTCGGCGCGATCACACGGATATTCCTCGTAAATGACAGCAGCGTCTTCACTCTTCGTGTCGCAATATTGCCACCGCCCACTACCACGATATTTTTATCCGATAAATCTATAAACATTGGAAAGTAAGGCTTATTCTTCATATATTTTCTCCAGTCCTGCCACACACTCCAGGAAAGCTTCCTGATTCAGACTGTCCCGTAAACCAAAAATTAATTTGTTCACCACTTTTCCGGCCGCAGTGTCCACTGCTTTTACCAGATTCTGTCTGTCATCGTCTTCCATCGGTGTCTTCTTCAATATTTTCGCAATCCTTAAATTCAGGTCATTGACTGCCTCGTCCTTGATCTCCTGAATCCTCGGGATCAGGTCTCTTCCGTCCAGCCATTGGAAAAATTCATCCATCTGTTCTCTTACAATGGCACCTGCTGCCTCCAGATTCTCCTGCAGTTCTGCCGGAATTTCCTTAATACGGAAACTGTCCATATCATAAAGTGTAATCCCCTGTATCTTTCCAATAGATGGCTCGATATCTCTCGGAACTGCCAGATCGATCAGAATCAGATTCTCCTTTGTCTGAAGTCCCTGAAATAATTCTTCTTTTAATGTATAGTTCGGACTTGCAGTTGCACTTACCACCAGGTCACACTGTGGAATATACTCCATTCGTTCCCCATAATTAATACGCTTGCAGCCTAACGGAATATTTACAACTCCGCTTCTGTACTGGCGAATAGTCACAGTCACATCTGCCCCAGCTTCTCTTAATGCCTGTGCAGCTACCTTTCCCATTTCACCGTTTCCGATCACCATACATGTCTTATCTTTCAGTGAATAACCGTTATCTGTCAGGAATCCGATTGCCTGATGGATCACAGATGGATTTCCATGTGAAAAAGGAACTTCTGTTTTAATTCTCTTTCCCGCAGTAACTGCCATTCGGAATAAAACTTCCAGAACACCATCTGCTGCAAAGTTCTCTCTTGCCAGATTCAGCGCATCCTTTACCTGGGTAAGAATCTGATCTTCACCGATGATCTGGGATTTCAGTCCACTGGTCAGATAAAACAGATGCTCCACTGCCTCCTGATTCTTTCTCTCTACAAAATATTCTCTGTAAGAATCTTCTGTAATTCCTTTTAACTGGCAAAGGCAGTCATAAAGACAGACTTCCTCATCATCGTCTACACTTGCCCATACTTCCAGTCTGTTACAGGTAGACAGGATCACGCACCCATAGATGCCTTCCTGCTCCTTTATTTTCTCCATGGCTTCTCCGGCGTTCTTCTTTGTAAAAGCAAAAAGCGCACGGATATCTACCGGTGCCATATTATGGTCTATTCCAATCATGGAAATGCTCATAATTCTTAATTCTCCTTCGTATCCCCTTTATTCCTCATCCATTTCACATCAAATAAACAGATTTCCGCACTCTGCTTATTTGATATGAAATGCAGCCGACACAAAATGCCAACAGAAATATCATAAAACATTTCTTATTGGTATGTCAATGCAAACACACAAAAAGCGCCCTTTTCGGGCGCTTAAATTTTGTATATCACGGTGAATATTTTCTTACTCTTAACGGAATTCCGTTCTGTGCTGCCACAATCTTGCTCTGCTCTACTTTCTCCTCACCGATCACATCTACAACAGTGAAGCGTACATCGTCGATATACTGTTTGCAGTCTCTTGCAAATTTCAGCATTGCATCAAAAGATTTCTCTCCGTATGCCGGGCGGACTACTTCATTATAAGAAGCTGCATCCGGCATATTTAAGCTGATGGATACGCTGTCTACTGCCTGACAGACATCCTTCGCTGTAGAACGGTTATGGATCAGGTCTGAGAGCCCATTGGTATTCAGTCTGATCTTAAATGGATATCTTGCTCTCACATATTTGCTTACTTCGATCAGATTCTCCAGTGCCATAGTCGGTTCTCCGTATCCACAGAAAACTACCTCATTGCAGTCTGTAAAATCAAATTCGTCGATTGCTTTGTAAATTTCCTCCAGACTCGGTTCATGGTCGAACCAGAGATTGGATGCCTCACCGATGGCGTCTTCTGTATTTCTGATACAGAAAGTACATCTGCAGGGACATTTGTTGGTAATGTTAAAATATACCTGGTTTTTATATCTGTAAATGATATCTGTTGTCATTTTATGTTCCCTTCAATTTCCTATTTTGCAATATTAGTTTTAAATCCAATCTTATCCAGTGCAGTACCAATAATCACAAACATAATAGCACTTCCGCCAGACTGTACAATGCTTCCGCTTACAGATGTAAAGAAAGAAGCTGTAAATCCAAACATAATTCCCTCCGCAATATAATATCCTGTTGCTGAGATAGCAAATGCAAGGAACAATGCGATCACATTTCTCTTAGTTACCAGTTTCTTTCCTTTAGAAGAAAACGGAAGACAGATTAGCATCTTGATAATAATTGTTGCCGGTGCCCATACCGGTGCAGTCAAAAGGTCAGCCAGACCGCCTCCGATCGCACCTGCCGCACATGCGTATGGCAAAGGCAGAAATGCTGCTGCAAGATAGATCATGGTGTCACCAAGATGAACATAACCTCCGTTCACGCCTACCGGAATATGGAAAATATAGGCAGTCATCAGTGTAGTAAGTGCTGCCATTACTGCTGTTGCCGTAATTTTCTTTACTGTACTCGTACTCTGTACATTCTCTTTCGCTGTTGTAATTTCTGACATAAAACTTTCCTCCTCGACTTATTAAGCGGATGTTTTCACCCACTTCCTGTTTAAAACCAGCATCTGTTTTTTACAGTTCTAGAGCGTGTTTGAAAAATCATTTCCACAAATTGTGACGCACATCTTGCAGAAAGCCTTTTTCAAGCATGCTCTAGTCAGACAAGCATTTTAAGATACTTTTCGAAACAGACTCCGTCATTTCTGTCAGTTTCCTCAAGCACTGCATCGTGGATGGCACCCGACAGGAATGCAATGGCTTTCTGCACGCATTCTTTCATGGAAATTCCTTTTACCATTCCTGCACTGAGTACAGATGCAAACAGATCTCCTGTTCCGGAATAACTGCCGCCCTCTTTTACAGAAAAATACCAGGCTGCTTCGTTCTTCTCTACAACAAGGTTTCCCATCTTCACACCGCCGTCACTGCACAGGATATCTACGCCTGTAATGACAATAGATTCCAGTCCGAAATGATACGCCAGTCTTTTTCCCAGTTCCTCAATCTCACCAAGCAGCTGTTCTTCTTTCATACAGGAAAAAAGTTCCATTCTCTCTTTCATTCCCTGTTCTCCATACAGAAGAAGCAACGCTTCCGTAATATTAGGTGTGATCACAGTGGCATGCCGTACCAAAGTACGCATTTTCTCACACAATTCTTCGGAATAAGTTTTGTAAACCTGTCCCTGATCCCCCATCACAGGATCGATCAGAATGTGTGTCAGTTCAGTACAGAACATATCCACGAACTTCAAGATTACATCTACCTGTCTGGCATCTCCCAGAAATCCGGTATAAACACCGTCCGGTCTGAATCCCATCTTTTTCCATTCGTCCATGATCTGCTCCATCCGGTCTGTGTAATCATCCCAGAAATAAGAACCATATCCTGTCTGATTACTTAAGATTGCTGTAGGCAATGGACAGGCCTGCACTCCCATAGCTGAAATCACCGGGATTGCTGCTGTCAGGGAACATTTTCCCATACCTGACAGATCATGAATGACTGCAATTTTCTTCAATTATCAGTACCTCTTACTTTCTTACAAATCTGTTCCAAAATTAAGAAAAAATCCACATCCAAAGCTCCTTGATTTTCGCAGTTGAAACAGAAAACTTATCTAATTTAATCAAATTCCCGAATTTTTGAAACAAAATCAGAATGATCATTTCATTCTGACCTTACTACTATAGCATCAGATTTTTCATCTGAATATATCCAGTTTTGTAATTTTTTTAGAGGTCAGTTTTATGTCAGTTTTTATTTTTAATATCCTCTGTTATTATCGATCATATAAAGCAGTGCATTACAGATACATGCTGCGATATTGCTGCCGCCTTTTCTTCCTCTTGCAACGATATACGGCACATCTGCCTGCATGATCAGTTCCTTGGACTGTACTACATTCACGAACCCTACCGGTACGCCGATGATCAGTTCCGGATCAAGTTTGCCGTCTTCGATGAGCTCATAGAGACGTACCAGCGCGGTCGGAGCATTTCCGATGGCAAAGATCAGTTTCTTTCCCAGTGCTGCCGCCTTATCCATGCTTGCTGTTGCTCTTGTAGTCCCATTCGCTTTGGCTGTTGCTGCTACATCCTCATCCGAGATAAAACAGAATACTTCGCCGCCATAACGGGAAAGAACTCTCTTGTTGATCCCTGATTCTGCCATGTGTGTATCTGTCACGATGCAGGCACCTTCTTTGATGGCTGCAATTGCTTTCTGTACTGCATCCTCAGAGAAGCAGAGGTTCTTTGCATAGTCAAAGTCTGCGCTTGTGTGAATGCATCTTTTTACGATCAGTTCTGTTCCCGGGATCAGTTTTGTATCGCCAAGTTCCTCTGTAATGATCTCAAAGCTGCGTTTCTCTATATCCATTGGTTTTACGTTTTCCAGTTCTACTTTCATTCCTTATCTCCCAAACTCCATAATTCCCGTATCATTCATATAACAGTTACTTCTATTTCCGACACGATAAATTTCCCCCACTATTTATTGCCTTTCACAATCAGAGCAGGAAACTTACCCATTCCGGTCAAACAGTCGTTATACATAACTTATCTGAATTTTTGCTATACTGATCCAGCCTATATACCCTGTTCCAGTATCTCATATATCTTTTTCATATCCAGATGTTTGCGAAGTTCTGCTGCCAGAATATCATACTGTGTCTCTTTGAATGTAGCAAAATCAACCCCTGTCATCTGAGACACATCAAGACCTTTCTTCTCACCAAGAACACGGACAACTGCTTCTGCCACATCCTCTTTATCAAAGACTCCATGTACATAGGTTCCACAGACGTTTTTACAGTATGCGCCATCTTCTTTCACAGTCCCTGACACATGATCCTCAATAGATACGCAATGTCCGGCATTCTCTTTCAAGACGGTCTCTCCCATATGAATCTCGTAACCCTCCAGCTCTGCGCCGGAAAGTGCTGCCAGTTCTCCATCCAGATTCAGGAATTTTCCAGATACTCTGGTTCTTGTCTTATTCTCCGCAAATACAGTGTCCATAGGAAGAAGTCCCATTCCTTTGATAGTGCCACCTGCTTCCACATGATGAGGGTCGCTCAACGTCTCACCTAACATCTGATAGCCACCGCAAATTCCAAAGATGATCTTTCCTCTTGCAGCTTCTTTGAGCACTGCTGCCTCCAGACCATTTGCACGCATCCACAGAAGATCTTCCATCGTATTCTTAGTTCCCGGCAGGATGATCATATCCGGATTCTTCAGTTCACTGACATGCTGCACATAACGAAGGGAAACCCCCGGAATACTTTCGAATGGGTTAAAATCTGTGAAATTGGAAATCCTCGGCACACGGATCACCGCGATATCGATCAGATCTACTTCCTGTTTTCTGTCAAAACGTTCCGTCAGACTGTCTTCATCTTCTACCTGAATATTCAGATAAGGCGCAACTCCCACTACCGGAATATGACTTCTCTCTTCCAGCATTTTCACACCTGGGTCAAGGATTGTCTTATCTCCGCGGAATTTGTTGATGATCAGTCCTTTGACCATCTGACGTTCATCTTCCTCCAGAAGTTCCACCGTACCGATGAGCTGTGCAAAGACACCGCCTCTGTCAATGTCTCCGACCAGAAGTACCGGAGCTTTCGCCATCTTTGCCATTCCCATATTTACGATATCTTCCGTTTTCAGATTGATCTCTGCGGGGCTTCCGGCTCCTTCGATGACGATAATGTCATTCTCTGCTGCCAGCGCATCATATGCTTTCATAATGTCCGGCACCAGTTTCTTCTTATATTTGAAATAGTCTCTGGCACTCATGGTTCCAAGAACTTCTCCGTTTACGATCACCTGAGAACCCACATCATTGGTAGGCTTCAGCAAGATCGGGTTCATTAGTACAGACGGCTTGATACCTGCTGCTTCTGCCTGCATCACCTGTGCCCTGCCCATCTCCAGACCCTCTTCTGTAATAAAAGAATTCAACGCCATATTCTGTGACTTAAAAGGTGCCACTCTGTAGCCATCCTGCTTAAAAATCCTGCACAGGCCTGCTGCCAGGAGGCTTTTTCCTGCATTGGACATTGTGCCCTGCACCATAATCGCTTTTGCCATTTCTTTGTCCCCTCTCTTAATCAAGTACCTCAGTCAGTACCTGTATCAGTTTCTCATTCTGTTCATGCAGCTTTACTGCAACACGGAAATATCCTTTCTCCAGTCCCGGATAATTGCTACAGTCACGAATCAGGATTTCCTTTGGTACACAGCGTTCAAACAGATCCGCCGGACCATGGAAAAAAATATAATTCGCTTCTGACGGATATACCTTCAGACCAAGCTGTGTCATCTTCTCTTTCATCCATGCAGATTCCCGGAAAATAAGCTGTCTGCCTTCTTCTACATATTCCGTTTCCTCAAGCGCTGCCAGTCCTGCCTGCTGTGCCATTGTAGATACATTCCATGGCTGTGTCACAGCTTCCATCCGCTCCAGCACACTGCTGTCCGAACAAAAGCCATATCCCAGACGCACTCCCGGAATCGCATAACGTTTGGTAAACGCTTTCAGCAAAAAGAGATTCGGATACTCTTCCAGCTTTTTTTTAAGAGAATGTTTCTCCGGTTCTCTCACGAAATCCAAGAAACATTCATCTACCACCATAAAGATTCCAAGTTTCGCACAGCTTCTGAGAATTCTTTCCAGAAGTCCCTGCGGCATGGTGAGCCCTGTTGGATTATTCGGGTTACACAGAAAAATAATATCCGGTTTTTCCTTTTGCAGAATCTGCAGATAATCTTCTCTCACGCAGAAGTCCGCTGTTTCTTCCAGATAATATCTGGCAATCTCACATCCCACACTGACCAGTGCCTGTTCATACTCTGCAAAGGTCGGCGCCAGTAAGAGTGCTTTCTTCGGGTTCTGCGCTCTGCAAAGGGAAAAAATAAGGTCTGCGGCTCCGTTGCCGCAGATCAGATATTCTTTTTGTGTATGTTCATAGGCTGAGATTGCTTCTTTCAGCGGACCGCACCCTACGCGTGGATAATCGCTGAGCTCATCCACACTGTCCATAATTGCCTGTTTCACACTCTGCGGCGTTCCCAGCGGATTGCAGTTCGCTGAGAAATCCAGACAATGGTTATATTTGTAAACATCGCCGCCATGTATATGTTTCGTCATTGTTGTCTCCTGTCTCAAAATATAAGAAAACGCGCACCTGTGCCGATCAGCAGGAACACTGCCGCTCCCAGAATCGCAGTTGCATAAAGCAGGCGGTTGGATCGTCTGATATCTTCCACCTCTACCGGACGAATCGCATCTCCGATCGTTGGCTTCTCATAGAGTTTTCCAAAATAATATGCATTTCCGGCAAGCTGTACGTCCAGCGCACCTGCCATTGCAGCCTCTGTCTGTGCAGAGTTCGGGCTTGCATGGTTTCTTCTGTCCCTGCGGTAGATCTTAGCAGCATTCTTTGTATCCATTTTTACAAATACAGTTGCCGCAACCATAAGCCATCCGGAAATTCTGGCAGGAATAAAGTTCGCCACATCATCCAGTTTGGCAGCACAACGGCCAAAATAGAGATATTTGTCATTCTTATAGCCCAGCATGGAATCCATCGTGTTGATTCCCTTATAAAGGAACATTAACCATACACCGCCGATCGCCATATAGAACATTGGCGCTATGATCCCATCAGAAGAATTCTCCGCTACTGTCTCTACTGCTGCTTTTGTCACACCCTCTTCTGTAAGTGACTGTGTGTCACGGCCTACGATCATGGATACTGCATAACGCGCTTCATCTAAAGTACCGTTCTTCAGTCTGTCATAAACTTTCATACTCTCTGTTTTCAGAGATTTGGTTGCCAGAAGCTGATAACACCAGAATGTTTCCAGTGCAAATCCCGCCCATGCAGAAACTCCATACAGGAAATGCAGGATCAGATATGGGATGCCTCCGCTTAGGAGACAAACCAGAATTACCTCTGCAACACCTGCCACAAGTTCTCCTTTGTTGGTTTTCGGAAAAATCTTCCGAAGTATTTTCTCCAGAAATGCGATCAGATTTCCGATCAGACAGACCGGATGATAGAGCCATCTGGGGTCTCCTATGATGAGATCAAGGATAAAGCCTGCCGCAAGAGCAGTCATACTGTAATAAATCATACTTAATAAAACTCCCTCTTCTCACGTATTTTTCATACGCTCTGTTATAAAATCTTTGTCACTGTCCACTCTCTGCTGATTGCATAGAATGAACAATAACAAATTTTTTATATTCTCCCAGTTTTATGATATTCCATACATTTAAGCAGAAATGCTCTCGGAATCTCAGGATTTCCATAATAATATAAATGCGGATATCCTGCCAGCAAATTACCTGTACTGTGGATGCAGTCCCATCCCCGTTTGCTAAGTGGTTTCACTGCATGAAAATCATTGCCGCAGTTCTCTGAATCAAAATAGTGGAATTCATGAGCAGGAATCTCACCCACTTCTTCTGCGTCTATACCAAATATCGGCTTTGTGGCTGTCAAAGTAACATATCCGAATCTTGTCAGCTTCGGTGTCCGGAAGCATTTTCCGGTAATTACTCCACAGGTCTTACGGCTGATTCCGTCCATGTCTTCCATCTGTTCATGAAGATACATAAAACCGCCGCACTCTGCTATACATGGCATACCTCCATTAACTGCCCGCGCAATCTCCGTCTTCATAGATTCATTGCGTTCCAGTGCTTCTCCGTTTAATTCCGGATATCCTCCGTAGAGCAATATTCCGTCCAGATTTTCTGGAAGATGTGCATCATGAACAGGTGAAAATTCCACCAGTTCTGCCCCTATTTCCTGAAGCATCCGGAAATTATCCGCATAGAAGAAACAGAATGCTTCATCCTTTGCCACTCCGATCCGTAGTTTCTCAGGCAGGTGGAAATCAAATGCAGGATTTTTCTGTGACAGAGATTCCGGTGCATTCAGATCCGGCGCGTTTTCAGCAAGTGCAAGAATCCTGTCGATCTCCAATGTATCTTCCAGCACTCCCGCCAATTTCTGTAGCCGTTCTTTCAGATCAACAATCTCCTCTGGAAGTACCAGTCCCAGATGACGGCTCTCGATCACACAGTCCTCTACTTTCGGGACATATCCAAAAACTTCGATGCCAAGCTCTTCTTCCACCAGTTTCTTCATTCGTGGATAGAGCATGGGCGACATCTGATTAAAAATCACGCCTTTGATATGGCTGTTCTCTTTGTACTCCATAAATCCCTTGATATAGGCTGCCAGGGAAATGCTCATGCCTCTGCTGTTTACGATCAGGATTACAGGAGTGTCTGTCGTATCTGCCAGATCATAGGCACTTGCTCTGGTAGAGATTCCACCTACGCCATCATAGAAGCCCATAACACCTTCCATCACCGCGATATCGCAGTCTGCTGCGTTTCGTCTCAGAAGATATCTGGTTGTATCCGCATCTGTAAAAAAGGTGTCCAGATTCCGTGATTTTGTCCCGATGACTCTGGAATGAAACATCGGATCTATGTAATCCGGACCGCATTTAAAAGAAGCCACTTTCTTTTTTCTGTTGACAAGCGCCTGCAGAAGGCCGCAGGTGATCAGTGTCTTACCGCTGCCGCTGGCTCCTGCTGCAAGCAATATTCTTGGAATCTTCATTCTGATTCTCCTCTTGTTTTTTCATAAACTATACGAGTAAACTGCTCATAACCAAACAACTGCTATACAGTTTATTCAGTTGAATTATTTCTGAGGATTCTGCAATGTAATAATATAGATTGGATTCTCGCCCATCATCATATGATAACGCCCAATCGCCTTTGAACGCGCTGCACTAAGCTGAACAATCTCATTCTCCTCAAATCCGAATTCTTTCGCTGTTTCCAATGCTTCGGAGACAGTTTCCAGCGTGATGCAATTAATCACAATACGGACCTGCGGGTTCTTTTCGATCAGAAGCTTTACAATTTCTTTCAGATTTCCGGAAGAACCACCGATAAATGCATGGGTTGGGGCCGGAAGGTCTACGAGTGCTTCCGGTGCAAGTCCCTCGATAATTTCCAGATTGTCGGCTGCGAATTTCACCTTGTTCTGGCGGATCAGTTCTACTGCATCCTCTTTCTTCTCAATCGCCCAGACTTTACCCTGATGTGCGCGAAGTGCCATTTCTATAGAAAGAGAACCAGTTCCTGCTCCTACATCATAGCAGATGGAATCTTCTGTCAGACGAAGTTTGGAAAGAGAGACTGTACGCACTTCTTCCTTTGTCATCGGTGCTTTGCCTCTGATAAATTCTTCATCTTTAATTCCGTGGGTTTCCAGACGCTCTCCGGCAGACTCGTTTATTGCACAGATGACAGATAACGGATCACCTGTGTATTCTGTCATCTCATCTGCTGTTTTTACAAAAATCTTCTCATTATCGTAGGATAAGTTCTCTCCTACATAGAGAAGCACATTACCCATTCCATATTCTACCAGTTTCTTTGCCAGAACAGCTACGCCGTCTGAAGTCCCGAGAATGGCAAATACTTTCTTCTCATTGCAAATATAAGAAATAAGATTACATCCCCTGCCATGGGCGCTGACGATCTTTGCATCATCCCAGGATAGTCCGATCTTTGACATAAAGTAGACTACAGAAGAAATCCCACACTGAACCTGAATCTCTGGTTGTGCTGTCCCCTGATACTGTCGGTTCTGCTGTAACACATCCAGAAGTTTCTTGGCCCCGCTATAGAACCCCACATCTCCAGATAATACGATCACGATATTGTTATATTCCGGATGTGAATCAATATAATCTTTGATCTCCTGACTTCTGTATTCTATAAATATATCCTGCCCCGGGCGTTTCACAGAATCGACCATTCTTCTGGCACCGATCAGGAGATCTGCCTGATCCAGACTGTTCTTTCCCTGTACGGTCAGCATTTCAGGACTTCCCATTCCGATTCCCAGAAGTGTGACATGTGGTTGATGAGTCAGCGAAAAATGTTCTGTCAGAAATCTCTTACATTCTTTTACAGACATTCCCTCTTCTTTCAGGGGGCGTCCAATGATCACAGGAACTGCGTCACATTCTAAAGCAGCATCTATCTTGTCCTGAAATCCACCGGCTTTTCCGGTATCTTTTGTCACAAGATATTTACAGTGATACTGTCTGAGCATTGCTGCATTTAATTCTCTGGAAAAAGGTCCTTGCATCCCGATCAGGTGCTTGCCCTCGAAGCCCAGCTCTGCACATGCCTGCATCACATTCGGCAGGGAAAGGACTCTGGCATAGAGACGTTCCTGGTAATCTTTCATCCTTGTAAAGCCTGCCAGTTCCTTACTTCCTGTTGTGAGCAGGACATTTCCCTGTGTCTGATCCAGATATTGGGCTGCTGCCTGAACGCTCTCTACATAGACTGCTTTATCTTCATGTACGCCGGACTCCCGCAAAACTCTTCGATAAGGAATCTGTGTTTTCTCACAGGCAGTCCGGATATTTACCGTAACTTCCGCTGCATAAGGATGAGTCGCATCCAGTACCATCTCCGGCTTCTCCTGAGCGAAAATCTGCTCCATGGCTGCTTCGTCCAGTCTTCCGGTCTGTACAGTGAGATATTCATTTTCTGTCAGGGATTTGCTGCCATATTCTGTAGCCACAAATCCCTTCGTCTGTACCTGATGATCTGCCAGGAACCGGCAGATTTCATACCCCTCTGTGGTTCCTGCAAAAACAAGAACTTTATACATTCTTATATCCTCTCGGTGTTACCATCTTGTGATTCAGTTCCTTTGTCTGAGAATTTCCGATAAATACAGTGGTAAACATATCTACCTGTGTATCTCTCAGTTCTTTCAGAGTCATTACATTCGCAGTTTCGCCCTCTCTTGCGATATTGGAAACCGTACCGCATATGGTATCCGGTGATTTATATTTCATCATCAGATCACATGCTTTCTGCAGATAGTCATGACGTTTCTTGCTTGACGGATTATAGAGACATACTACGAAATCTGCCTGTGCTGCTGCCAGAAGTCTTGCCTCGATCTTTTCCCACGGGGTAAGAAGATCACTTAAACTGATCAGACAGAAGTCATGGATCAGCGGTGCACCGAGAACTGCTGCTCCGCCTGTTGCTGCTGTTACGCCCGGGATGATCTCAAGTTCTGTTTCCGGATAATTGACACCAACCTCATACATCAGGCCTGCCATACCGTAAACTCCTGCATCACCACTACAGATCATGGAAACGGTCTTGCCTTTCTTTGCTTCCTCAAAAGCAAGGACGCAGCGGTCTACTTCTTTCTTCATCGGTGTGGTCATAAATTCTTTTCCCGGGAAATATTCTTTTACCAGGTCAACGTATACAGTATATCCGATGATCGCATCACTTTCATTCATGGCACGGATCGCTTTTCCTGTCATCTGGTCATAAGCTCCCGGTCCGATTCCGATTACATATATTTTACTCAAAATGTATCCTCCATTCTCTGGCTGCCACTGCTGTGGTCACACCGTTCTCTCCATTTTTTTTCTGAAGCAGAGTGCCATTGCCGCTGGCAAGGACTGCGCTTCTCTCACAGACATTGTCCACGCCTGTAATCTTCTTTACAAAAGGTGAGGGGGTAAATTCTCCCTGCACCTGTTTCAGTTCATTTTCTGTATATGTGACAAATGGGATCTGCCAGTCTTTTGATAATGACAGGATTCCCTGTTCGTCTTTCTTCAAATCGATGCTGGCGATCTGTTCGAATGCTTCTCTGTACAGTTCTGACGTGTCAAGCATTTTCTGTGCAGCTTCTGCAATTCCCTCTGCCTCTTTGCCTTTGCGGCATCCCATGCCCAACGTCAGACACTTTGGTACTACCTGAGTTGTAGATGCAAAAGGCTGGCAGAATGTGTGCGCGGTAACTGCCACTCCACACTCTGGTTTTGTATCATCTGCCATCATACTGCTTGTATTTTCGCATAAAGCATCACTGCCTGCGAAACTCTCTTTATCTTTCAGCAGACCGTCATCCGCAGATCTGACCGGCTTTCCACATTCATCACATAAAAGCAGACCGTCCGGCAGCTCTCCCTCTACAGGAAATTCACTGTAAAATCCAACCGTCCTGCCTGCCAGAAGCGCTGCAGAAACCTCTTTTGCAGCTTTCATATTGAAAATACTGCAGTTGTTCTTTTTTGCAAAAACATCTACTGCAAAGCGATGATGCAGATCTGTAGCTGTTGTTACTACAGGAACTGCATGTAATAGTTCTGCTGCTTTTAATGCCAGTTCATTGGCGCCTCCCAGATGTCCGGATAAAAGGGAGATTACAAATTGCCCGCACTCATCTATTACCAATACTGCAGGATCTGATTTCTTTGAGGCCACATACGGTGCAATACTGCGGACTGCGATACCTGTGGCACCAATAAAGATCAGAGCATCTGAATCAGAGAACTTCTCCCCTGCCCAGACAGAAGTGCTGAACTTTATGGAATCCGGCAGATATTTGCTTTTCTTATCGAGCGCCACTGTCATACCGGCTTCTTTCAGGCCAAGGCATAATTTCTCTCCGGTTTCCTGTCCGGTAAGGCTGAAGCATATAAGTGCGATCTTCATTTTCTCTCTCCACAACGAAAGTTCTCATCAGGCAGATAAATCATCTACTTCTTCACTGTCTGATTTGGTTAAATGATTCTGTATACAGTCCAAACTGATTTATGAATGATGAGTTTTGGACTTTGTAGCCTCACGGAATTCTGTAGTAAATTCCGGATCATACAATTTGGAGCGGTCGTAATGTCCGGCTGCCACTGTATCTCCAATGATCATCAATGCCGTCTTTGTAATATTATTCTCTGCCGCTGTCTTTGCAAGGGTTCCTACTGTGCAGACAAAAGTCTTCTGCTCCGGCCAGGTCGCTTTGTATACGATAGCCGCAGGGGTATCTGCTGTATATCCGCCTTCGATAAGACGTCTGCTGAGTTCTTCCAGCATTCCTGTGCTAAGGAACACTACCATAGTTGCCTGATGTGCGGCAAAGGACTGGATGCTTTCTTTGGATGGAACCGGAGTTCTGCCTTCCATACGGGTGATGATCACGCTCTGTGAAATATCCGGCAGAGTGTATTCGAGGTTCAGGGCACTTGCAGCACCGCAGAATGCACTGACTCCCGGACAGTAATCATAAGCGATCTTCTTCTCATCCAGAATATCCATCTGCTCACGGATTGCTCCATAGATGCATGGGTCTCCTGTGTGAAGACGAACAGTGGTTTTTCCCTCAGCCTCTGCTTTCTCAACAACTTCGATCACTTCTTCCAGCGTCATCTTGGCACTGTTATAGATCTGACATCCCTCTTTTGTATAAGTGAGAAGTTCCGGATTTACCAGAGAGCCTGCGTAGATCACTATGTCTGCTTCCTCCAGATATTTCTTTCCTCTTACTGTGATAAGGTCCGGTGCTCCCGGGCCAGCTCCTACGAAATGTACCATGTTTCTCTTCCTCCTTATTTACTGTATAATCTGTGTTACTGTTCACACGCTACTATCCCGAGACATGCATCGTGAAGCGTGTTACTGAGAACGGAGTGAACAGTAACTAATCTAGTTTACAGGTCATAAATTTCTGTTAATTACTATTTTCATCTGACTATTCTTTTGATAATCTGTCATTCTGTGCGCTGATCTTCTCTATCAGTTCCGCTGTATCCGCAGTCTGTCCCAGATATCCACATGTATTGTTAAAGATTACTGCCCCCAAAAGAATCTGCTCATAAGACCTATGGTTTAAATAAAACTGAATCCGGTCAAGGATTTCTTTCATTGTCCCCTGCAGTATCTGGTATCTCTCCAGAATCTCCAGTGCTTCATCTGTGGTAGATGCATCCAGAATCTCCTTTGCACACTCCAGGGGAGCGCCTGCACGGATCGCATTAGATGCCAGAACTTCCATTCTACCATCAGCACTGTGTGAATGCGTATTCATAATCCCGGCAGCTACCTTTACAAATTTTCCAATATGGGCGATAAAAAGGATTCCCTTAACTCCCATATCAACTGCCATGTCTATGGTTTCTCCTACATAGTTGCTGCATTTAATGTTCTTCTCATAAGGAAGATCCATATGTTCTCTCAGATAATCCGCACCATAATTTCCAGGTGTGACCAGAATATATTCCTCTCCCTGTAAAAAATGCTGCTTCATTTCCACATGAATACTCTGCACAAGTGCCGCCTCGCTCATCGGTTCCACAATCCCTGAAGTTCCAAGAATAGAAATTCCACCTACAATGCCAAGCCTTGGATTAAATGTTTTCTTGCCGATTTCCACTCCTTCGGGAACCGAAATAACAATCTTGAGACCGCCTTCATAATCATACTTCTCGGCTGTCTCCGAAACTTCCCGCAAGATCATCGCTTTTGGCACCGGATTAATTGCAGCCTCTCCGATCTTCTGAGAAAGTCCGGCTTTTGTCACTCTTCCAACGCCAATGCCACCATCTACGATAATTCCAGGTTCATTTGTCTTTTGTATAGAAGCATAGACCAGAATTCCGTTTGTAGTATCCGGATCATCCCCTGCATCTTTCTGGATCGCACAAGTTACTTTATCAGATTCTATCTGAATGTCTTTCAGCTCCAGGGTAAGCAGAATTCCCTTCGGTGTCATCAAAGATACCGTTTCCAGTTTCTGACCACTCAGAAGCATCTCAGCAGCACCTTTACACGCTGCTGCTGCGCAGGAACCAGTCGTATATCCAAAACGCATCTTTTTATTTCCACGGATTACATAGTAATCTTCCAGTCCATTTTTCATATTTTCTCCTTTTTTGCATGATATCGCAGGATATATTTTATTATTTCCTGTATCACATAAAAAGAGAGATTCTGTATGCAACAAAATCTCTCCTGAAAATCTTTGTCTTGAAATAATCTCTGGTTGCCGCAGATTCTATTTCTCTGTGAAAAGCAGACAGTATCTGACTGTTACAGTAACGGACTTGTGCAGGACTTCCACCTGCTTCCTGTATATGCTTTTTCGAGTTTATTTTCCGACAATTATTATATAATTTTGAAATATAAAAGTCAACGTATTTTGCCCATTATGACAATCTTATACCACCTTATGGTTAAGCCATTTCCGGCTATGGAAGCGGATTCCGAAAATGATGCCTCTTATTGTCCAGTCAGTAAACATTCCAATCCAGACCGCCATTGGACCAAACCCCTGGAAACGGATAAGATATACACAAAGACAAAATCTGAACACCCACATAGTAGTACAGGATGTGATCATGGAAAATTTCACATCGCCGGCGGCTCTCAAGCCGTATGCCGGTACAAATCCCATTACCCATACGATTGGTTTGACAATTGTGATCCAGGTCACCATATGGAAGCACATTTTTGCACTTTCCGGTTCCATTCCACCCAGTTTTGTTATCGGAATAGTTAAGGCAAATACCAGAAGACAGCTTACAATAATGACAATTTCAGCAAGAACACATAATTTCTTAATGTAATAAACTGCCTCATCTTTTCTGCCGGCTCCAAGACATTGGCCTACTACTGTCATAAGACCAATTCCTACACCAATAGCGGCAATACCATTGAGATTCTCAAGAATGTTTGTCATTGCCTGGGCAGCAATAGCTGTTGTTCCTAATGTAGATACTGAGGACTGAATAGACAATTTTCCCAGCTGAAACATACTGTTTTCTACTCCGGATGGGATTCCCAGAGAAAGAATCCTGCCGATCATTTTTCCATCTGGGCGAATCTGATAATAATCCTTTACTACGATCGGCTGTCTGTCCAGTCTCAACTGCCAGAGTACGACTACAGCGCAGAAAACTCTTGACGCCAGTGTTGCAATAGCGGCTCCTGCCACCCCCATATGGAATACCCATATCAGAATTGCATTTCCACCAATATTGATACCATTAGATATCACAGAAACTATCATTGGTCCTCTGGTGTTTCCCTGAGATCTAAAGATAGATGCACCCGCATCATAAAGCGCGATAAACGGGAACGATAATGCAGTATAGAAGAAATATACTCTGGAAGCAGTCATAACATCTGCTTCTACTTTTCCGAATATCAGCTGTAACAAAGGCATACGAAATATCAGACATAGCGCAGTTACTGCCACAGATATGGCTGTTATGATAAACAGTACCTGTCTGGCTGATTTGTTGGCCATTTCATGATTTTTCTGACCTATGTACTGTGAACAGATAATGGCGCCGCCGGCTGCCAGAGCCGAAAATGCCTGAATCACCAGAACATTAATGGAGTCCACCAAGGATACGGCTGATATTGCTGCAGAACCTACATTGCTGACCATCATGGTATCAACAGTTCCCATCAAAGAATTTAATACCTGTTCAAAAATAACCGGAACCAGCAGATTTCGGAGCATTTTATTTGTAAAAATATGTTGCTGTTCGTTCATCTTTCCCCTACCCATTTGTTTTTCTTTTTCTGATTATACGCCTAATTTCTTTGGATGCAAGGGAGTATTCTGTGTTTTTTATAAGATTTTGGGAGCTTATTGGAAAATATTTTCTTGTTATGTTCCACAAAATCTGATACATTAATCTGCAGAATCTCTGCTCAATCGGATATTCCCGATTGAACACTATAAAAAAACAGGAAAGCAGATACATTATTATGGAAAGAATTATTGAATACTCTATTTCCGAAAGTACAAATCCGGTTACCGTTCTGGATTTTCTGAAAAGGGAGGGTTTTTCCCGCCATATATTAAGTTCTATGAAAAATTCTCCAAATACGATCATACTCAATGGCGAACGCGGTTTCGGAAGATCTGTTCTCACTTCCGGGGATCATCTGGTGATCACAATTCCTGAAACAGAAACAGGTGAAAATATCATTCGCACAGAAATGGATCTGAAGATTCTTTATGAAGATGAAGATATCCTTGTGATCAATAAGCCTGCCGGAATGCCGGTGCATCCATCTATGGGTAATTATGAGAATACTCTTGCAAACGGAATTGCCTGGTATTTCGCAGAAAAAGGCGAAGACTTTGTTTACCGGTGCATCAACCGGCTGGACAGAGATACTACCGGTGCACTGATCCTTGCCAAAAATCCTCTAAGTGCCGCCATTCTGTCCGTGCAAATGAAGAACCGGCAAATCCGCAGGACTTATCTGGCTCTTGTTGATGGACTCCTTCCTGAATCAGGTACAATTGATGCACCGATTGCACGAATGGAAGGCTCTGTGATCACCCGGGAGGTAAATTTTGAAACAGGGGAAACGGCAGTAACGCATTATGAACGTCTGGCAGTCGGCAGAGAATATTCCCTGGCTGAGCTTCATCTCGAAACAGGACGTACACATCAGATCCGGGTGCATATGAAATATATCGGGCATCCGCTTCCCGGCGACTATCTGTACAATCCGGACTACCGCAAAATCCAGAGACAGCCTCTTCATTCCTATCAGCTGGAATTTACCCATCCTGTTACAAAAAAAGCCATGCTCTTTACTGCACCGGTTCCTGAAGATTTTATCTCTGCTTTCTGAAATATCCGGCAGATAAAAAACAGTTCACCAGACAGAAAAAATCTGGTGAACTGTTTTTATTATTCATAATTATTATCTGTTTTTTTCATAAATATAGAGAAGTCCTCTCAGAAGAAGTTCTTCATCCAAAATGATCTTTCTCTTACAATGTGGAACGATTTTCTTAGCCAGACCACCGGTCGCTACTACTGTAGCCTTTTCACCCAGTTCTTCTTCGATCCGGTCAATGATCCCATCCAGAGCTGCTGCATTGCTGTACAGAACTCCACTCTTCATACATTCAATAGTGTTCTTTCCAATGACATGTTTCGGAGCATCGATACTGATCCCGCTGAGCTGGGAAGCTCTTGCAGTAAGTGCATCCAGAGAAACACCTACACCTGGCAGGATCATTCCTCCTACATACTGCTTCCTGCTGTTGACAACGGACGCTGTAGTTGCAGTTCCCATATCAATCAGGATCAGAGGTACCGGATAATTTGCAATTCCGGCCACTGCATCTGCAACCTGGTCTGCGCCAAGCTGTCCCGGATTATCCATCATGATATTCAGTCCTGTTTTCACACCAGGGCCAAGAACGATTGCTTCTTTCTTAAGGATCTTCTCTGCTGCCAGCTTTGCAATATTAGTGATCTGCGGCACTACAGAAGAAATAATACAGCCCTCAATCTCTGTTTTTTTTA
>OLNH01000890.1_pt1 | contig 20006 bp, 20 predicted proteins | sample 1643101 | NCBI WGS metagenome assembly OLNH01 (sample SAMEA3136758, study PRJEB25190) | human gut metagenome | biome: human gut; feature: human-associated habitat; material: faeces | place: Austria | collected 2013
TAATCTGCCAGGAAGAGCCAGATGATGAAGCAACAGATGCATGCAAAGCTTTAGGTGCTGCATTAGTATAATAGAATAAGTAAGAAATATTGGGAGACTGCCTGCATGAAAGTGTGGCAGTCTCTTTTTTGTGATTTGTCAAAATCAGGTAAACACCCTGCTTCAATGCAAGAAAGTAAACAGTGTGGATTGTGTAAAAATGGTAATGGCAGTTAATTCAAGTTAGTAAGGTTTCATGTTTATGAAGGATTCGATATTCTCTTGGTATACACCCATAACATTCCGCAAAATATTTGGAAAAATAACTCAGATGATTAAATCCGCACAGCATAGCAATTTCCGTAATACTTTTCTGGGTAGTGCACAGAAGCTGACAGCTGATCTTTAACCTATATGCGTTCAGAAAGTCAACGGGCGACTGCTGCATATAATGTTTAAAGATCTGGCAACATTTACTGCGTCCGACATGTCCGGCAGCAGCAATATCATTGAGTGATATTTTTTCAGGATAATGCTGATAAATAAAAGACACCATATCTTTCTGAAGGGTCAGATCCTGATTAATTTCTTCAGCATGTTCAGAAACTGCCAACAATCCGTTTTGGATCAGATATCCCCACAGCTGTAACATAATACCGGTTACCTGCAGCTCATAGGCAGGAGAATTCTGTTTTTTCAATTCAACAATCCGTTGTAATTTTTCTGCGGCTTTTCTGCCACTTGTATCTTTTGCGCAAAAATGCAGATATTCCAGAGCACTGTTCTCGAGAAATGGTGCAAAATACTGCTCATAAAGGAGCTGATTATTTCCAAATAAAGAAGGATGAAATAAAATGCAGACAAAATAGCAGTCCTGCTGTTCATAGGCATATCCATAATGCATCTGTCTCGCATTGACCATCAGAGAGTCACCTTCATTTAAAACAAGTCTCTTTCCATTCACATAATATCTCATTTTTCCATTGATAACATAGATCCATTCGATGTCATCATGCCAGTGACAGGGAGCACACATATCATAATAAGAAGAAAGATGTGCAGCTCTGATATACAAAGGAATTCCGGCTCGATCATAAGGAATCACTTCGGAGGAATCCGGCATAAGTTCTGTTTTAATCAAACTAAAAAACTCACCTCGTGTACGATTTTTATAAAAATTAAAGACTATTCTGATAGATTTCTGTATCTGTGAATACTATAATTATAGCATCTGCAGAAGTAAAAAATCAATCAGAGGGACATATGAAATCAGAAAAAAGAATATTTTACAGAAAGTTATGGGGACTGATACTTCCGATCACGATCCAGAATCTGATGACAGCACTGGTAAGTGCATCCTATTTGTTTCTTGGATTTTCGCAGATTTATCTCTGCATTATGAAAAACAGCGGAAGAACTGCAAGAAGCACTGTATATGGCTCAGTAGCAGTAGTGATCAATATTGTATTCAATGCGGTCTTTATCTTTGGACTGGCGGGAATTCCGGCTATGGGAATTGCAGGAGCAGCATTGGCTATAACTGTTTCGAGAGCAATCGAATTTTTGCTGACGTTTTATGAGAATACCAAACGTTCTCTGGTTGGTATACGGGTAAAATATATCCGCCACAGTTCAGCAAAACTGAGAAAGGATTTCTGGCATTATACATCACCTATTCTGGGAAATGAACTCAAAGAGCCCTTTCTATACACAGTATAAAATGAATTTTAAACAGAGAATAATTATTTAGTTATGAACAGGCAACGAAACAGATGATTTTATCTGCTTGAGTAACATAAAAATTATAAAATAAAGGAGATACGACAATGAATCAGAGAGAAAGAATGTTAAGCGGACTTCCATATAAGGCATGGTTAGATGGTCTGGAAGAAGACAGACAGGCATGCAAGCAGAAAATTTATGATTTTAATCAGCTGCCGCCATCCAGACAGAGCAAGGAAGCTCCGCAGATGATCAAGAATATTTTTGGAAAAACAGGCGAGAATGTCTGGGTAGAAGCTCCGTTCCACTGTGATTATGGATGGAATATTGAAGTTGGCGAAAATTTTTACTCAAATTATAATCTGACAATCCTTGATGTAGGTAAGGTAACACTTGGAAAAAATGTTCAGATCGCGCCAAACGTGTCTATCTATACAGCAGGCCATCCGGTTCATCCGGACAGCCGTAATTCAGGATATGAGTATGGAATTCCTGTAACAATAGGCGATAATGTATGGATCGGTGGAAACACAGTAATCCTTCCGGGAGTTACCATTGGTAATAATGTAGTAATTGGTGCCGGAAGTGTGGTCTCCAAAGACATTCCGGACAATATGATCGCAGTTGGAAATCCATGCAGAGTAATCCGTGAGATCACAGATGAAGACAGGATCTATTATTTCAAAAAACAGAAATTTGATGAAGAAGCATGGGAAGAAGTAAAGAATAAAAATAAATAAAAGACTTTGTCAGGGTTGCTGTATAAGAAAAAACTTATGTAGCAACTTTTTTGTCTCTGAAGTAATCAGACGCAGGTTCTGCAAACAGGAGTTTTTTAGGATTCTTTTTGGGATATGTTGCAAAATGACAGAAAAGAGGAGTTTTTGCGCATGACAGAGGAGAGGAAGTGTGATATGATGAATTCATACATAAAAAATTCGCACAATTTAACCGGATCAAGTAAATCACCTGATTCAATTGCAAAAAGAAATAAGCAGTTATTCGGTTATGAGCAAGTAAGTAGCGAAACGGATGATTTTTTCGCTTGATTAAATCAGACAAGTAAAAAACTGGATAATTATGTAAAGAAGATAAAATTTGCGCTATGAAAGGAGATATATTTATGGGATTAATAAAAGCAGCAGCCGGCGCGTTTAGCGGCACAATGGCGGATCAGTGGAAAGAGTTTTTCTACTGTGATGCGATTGATAAAGATGTCCTTGTTGTAAAAGGTGAGAAGAGGGTAAGCGGACGTTCCTCAAATAAGAAGGGCAGTGACAATATCATTACAAGCGGTTCAGGAATCGCAGTTGCAGATGGTCAGTGCATGATCATTGTAGAACAGGGAAAAGTGGTAGAAGTATGCGCAGAGCCTGGACAGTTTACTTATGACGCATCCACAGAACCGACCATCTTCTCTGGAAGTCTGGGAGATGGGATCCGCAGAACCTTTGAGACAGTAAAGAAACGTTTTGAGTACGGCGGTGACACAGGCAAAGACCAACGCGTTTATTATTTCAATACAAAAGAGCTGGTGGATAATAAATTTGGTACAGCTAATCCAATTCCGTTCCGTGTTGTAGATAGGAATATCGGTCTTGATATTGATGTATCTGTACGCTGTAACGGTGTGTATTCTTATAAAATTGTTGACCCGCTTCTATTCTATACCAATGTATGTGGTAATGTTGAGATGCAATATGACAGAGAAGAGATCGAGGGACAGTTAAAGACAGAGTTTATCAGTGCCCTTCAGCCTGCATTTGCAAAGATTTCAGAACTCCAGATCCGTCCAAGTGCGATTCCGGGTCATGTACAGGAATTATGTGATGCCATGAATGAGGCACTTACAAAGAAGTGGATAGAGACCAGAGGTCTTGCAGTTGTTTCCATTGCAATGAATCCTGTAACACTTCCAGAAGAAGATGCACAGATGATTAAAGATGCGCAGAAGAATGCGATTCTGCGTGATCCGACCATGGCAGCAGCTACTCTTGCAGGGGCACAGGCAGACGCGATGAAAGCAGCAGCATCTAACACGGCAGGTGCTATGAAGGGTTTCATGGGAATGGGCATGGCAAATCAGGCCGGCGGAGTCAATATGCAGAATCTTTATCAGATGGGAGCACAGCAGCAGGCAGCACAGGCACAGGCGGCTGCGAAAATGCAGCCGGCATCCGGTGCAGGCACATGGAAATGCGAATGCGGTGCAGAGAATACCGGAAAGTTCTGTTCAGAATGTGGAAAACCGAAACCACAGCCAGCGGAGTGGACATGCAGCTGTGGTACAGTAAACACCGGAAAGTTCTGTTCAGAGTGTGGAAGCCCAAGACCAGCTGGCAAATGGATCTGCAGCTGCGGCACAGAAAATACCGGAAAGTTCTGCGCAGAATGTGGAAAACCAAGACAGTAAGAGAATACAGTACAAGGGGGAGAACCTATGTCTGATTTAAAAGAATACAAATGCCCTTCCTGTGGTGGCGCAATAGAATTCGACAGTAAATCACAGAAAATGAAATGCCCGTACTGTGATACAGAATTCGAAGTAGAAACTTTGAAAGAGCTTGATGAGCAGATGAAGCGGGAAGCCAGGCAGGAAGATGATCTGTCAGGCTGGCAGACAGATGCAGGTGGAGAATGGCAGGAAGGCGAAACAGATGGAATGAGCGTTTATACTTGTCAGTCCTGCGGTGGTGAGATCATTGCAGATGAGACAACAGGTGCATCTAATTGTCCATATTGTGGAAATCCTGTAATTATGACAGAGAAATTCAAGGGAGACCTCAGACCGGATCTGGTAATTCCGTTTAAACTGGACAAAAAAGCAGCAAAAGAGGCCTACTATAAACATATTAAAGGAAGACGGCTTCTGCCGAAAGTATTCCGTAAGGAAAATCACATAGATGAGATCAAGGGAGTATATGTTCCGTTCTGGCTTTTTGATGCAGATGTTGATGCAAATGTGCGTTATAAAGCGACAAAGGTGAGGATGTGGAGCGACAGTGACTATGACTATACAGAAACCAGCTATTATTCCGTAGAAAGAAGCGGTGATATGTCATTTGCTGCTGTACCGGTAGATGGTTCAGAGAAAATGCCAGATGATCTTATGGAGTCTATCGAGCCGTTTAATATGGCAGAAGCAGTAGATTTCCAGACAGCCTATCTCTCTGGATACCTGGCAGATAAGTATGATGTCAATGCAGAGAAGAGTGTGGAGAGAGCACATGTCCGCATGAGACAGAGTGCAGAGGATGTACTGGCAGATACAGTGAAAGGATATGCAACTGTAGAGCCGGAGAATACAAATGTGCGTATGTCCGGAGGCAAATCCCAGTATGCGTTGTATCCGGTATGGATTCTGAATACAACCTGGAAAGGTGAGAAGTACATATTTGCCATGAACGGACAGACCGGAAAGATGACCGGTGATCTTCCGGTAGACGAGAAGATCTATCGAAAATGGCTGTTAGGGATGACGATAGGCTTTACAGCTCTTGCTTATCTTGTTGGAATGCTGATTTTTTAGGAGGACGAAGAATGTTAAAGAGAAAGATCATACCTGTATTTCTGGCTTCTGTCCTTGCTGTATCAGGGACTACAGGATTTTCGGCCGGAGTTTTTTCGGAGAATGTTTATGCGTCAGAAGAAGCACATACACAGAGGCTGGCGGATTTTGCTGATCTGCTGGACGCGGATCAGAAAGAAGAACTGGAAGTAAAGCTGGATCAGATCAGTGAAAATTATGACTGTGATGTTGTAGTTGATATAGAAGAGAGCATAGACGGTATGGATCCGACAGCCTATGCAGACGATTTCTTTGATTACAATGATTACGGAATGGGAAATGATAAGAGCGGTATTCTTTTTATGTTGACCATGTCTGAACGTAAATGGGCGATATCCACTCATGGAGAGGCTATCAGCATTTTTACTGACGCGGGACAGGAATATATCACAGATAATATTGTATCGTATTTTTCTGATGGAGATTATTACGAAGGTTTTACGCAGTTTGCAGATCTGTGTGAGAAATTTATTGTTCAGGCGCAGAGTGGGGAACCTTATGATACCGGAAATTTGCCGGAGGAAGAAATACCCTTTTATATTTCGTTTCTTATCGCGCTTGTGATCGGCTTTGTCATTGCGCTGATCGTATCTTTGGTGATGAGAAGCGGAATGAAGACAGTTCATATGAAGCCGGATGCAGCAGATTATATGAAAGCGGGAAGTCTTCATATTAACAGGAGCCGTGATATGTTCCTGTATCATCATGTTACACGTACAGCGAAGCCGAAGAATGACAATTCCGGCGGCGGAAGCAGTACACATACAAGTTCTTCCGGTGAGACACATGGAGGTTCCAGCGGCTCATTCTAATAATATATAATAACGAAATCCTGGGTTTTGCAGCTTTGAGAGAAGAATGAAAATCCGGGATTTTTGTTATTTCGCTGAAGCGATCTGCTACAGGTGGAGAATCCTGTTTGCAGGATTCTTTCGTGTAATTTGTGTAATTAGCACAAATCTGACATAGTTCTATAATTCATATCGCGATTTTTGGAAGGGAATTCGTGCAAAATATCAGGATATCAGTTGCAAGACTGGAAAGAATATGCTACAGTACAAGGTGGCTTGTTTTGTATTATCGGGCCTTAAATTGTTATCGTTTATCTTGCAGACGATAATAAAAAACTACAAAACGAAAATAAAATAGAAACGATGGAGAGGACATGAAAAAATACGTTGATAATTTTATGCAATACCGGTTTCTTCTGTCGGAACTGGTAAAAAAAGGAATTAAGCTGAAATACAGACGTTCTTATCTGGGAATTGTATGGTCCATGCTGGAACCACTGCTTACAATGATCGTGCTTACCATTGTATTCGGTACCCTGTATGGAAATACGGACCGCACTTTCCCTGTATATATCCTGACCGGACGACTTCTGTACAGCTTTTTTTCACAGTCCACAAAGGCTGCACTGAAGTCCATCAGACAGAACTCGGCAATGATCAAGAAAGTCTATGTGCCGAAATATTTGTACCCATTGTCCAGCGTGCTTTTTAACTATGTGATCTTTCTGATCTCACTGATCGTGCTGGCAGTTGTAAGTGTAATACTTGGAGTAAAACCTACGATTTATCTGATCCAGGCACCAGTGGCATTGATCCTGATCCTGATCATGTCATATGGATTTGGAATGATCTTGGCAACCATCGGCGTATTTTTCAGAGACATGGAATATCTCTGGTCAGTAGCGCTGATGCTGATCATGTATACATGCGCGATCTTCTATTATCCGACAAAGCTTTTAAAGAGTGGATGGGCGTGGATCCTGAAATATAATCCATTGTACTGTGTAATTGATATTTTCAGATGCTCTGTATTTGGTGAAGTGATGAATATTCATTATTTTGAATATGCACTGGGCTTTTCTGTTCTGATGATGGCAATTGGATTATTCTGCTTTAAGAAGAAACAGGATGACTTTATTCTTTACATTTAAATATCAGAAATAATAAAGAGATTAAATATAAGGAGAAAAGATGAGCAAACAACCGGCTATTATTGTTGACAATGTCAGCATGAAGTTTAACCTCAGCAAAGAGAAGGTAGACAGCCTGAAAGATTACATTATCAAGTCTATCAAAAAAGAGATTAAATATAATGAATTTTGGGCATTACAGAATGTAAGCTTTACAGTGGAAAAAGGAGACAGGGTAGGAATCCTTGGTCTCAATGGTGCAGGAAAGAGTACCCTTCTGAAAGTGATCGCGGGTGTGTTCAAACCGACAGAAGGAACAGTTACCAAACACGGAAAAATGGTTCCTCTTCTGGAACTTGGAGCGGGCTTTGACCCTCAGTATACAGGAAAAGAGAATATTTATCTTTATGGAGCAATGCTTGGATATACCAAGGAGTTTATTGATGAGAAATACGATGAGATCGTAAAATTTTCTGAATTGAAGGATTTTATCGATGTACCGATCAAGAACTATTCTTCCGGTATGAAATCCAGACTTGGTTTTTCTATCGCAACTGTAGTTTCTCCGAAAATCCTGATCCTTGATGAGGTATTATCTGTCGGAGATGCGAAATTCCGTAAAAAGAGCGAGAAGAAAGTACTCAGCATGTTTGATTCAGGAGTGACGGTACTGTTTGTCTCCCATTCTCTTGCACAGGTGCAGAGAATTTGCAATAAGGCGATGATCCTTGAGAAAGGAAAACTGATCGCATACGGAGACATTGATACGATTTCTGAACAGTATGAGAAAATGACAAATTAAGTAAAAGCTGTTCGGAGGGGACTATGCCAAATGGGTTAAAAAAAGAGGATTCAGCAGCATTAAAAGGGTTTGCGGTTTTGCTGCTGATTTTTCATCACTGCTATCGTATGGCAGATAGGATTGAAAAATATAATGTGGATTTATGTGGTCTGACTTCAGAACAGATCGTTGCTGTGGCAGAATGCTGTAAGATCTGTGTGGCGATCTTTGCATTTGTATCTGGCTATGGATTGATGTACGGGTATTCATCCAAAGCAAAGAAAAGAGATCCACAGGTAGTCTCACAATGGATTGCCGGACATGTTCTTTCTACAATGTCCGGTTTCTGGTTTACGGCAGTTATTTCCTATCTGATTTATTATTTGATGAAATTTAAGGATTTTGCTGCATGGAGAGAGGCATTTGGGAAAAATGCGTTTGCTGTAGTGGTAGATATTCTGGGTATTTCGAAGCTTATGAATACAGATAGTCTGAATGGAGCCTGGTGGTATATGAGTGCTGCCTTTGCCTTTATTATTTTGCTTCCTTTTCTGGAAGCAGTGATCGGCAGGTTCGGAAGTGTATTCTGTATTGCCAGTATTTTTCTGTTTCCGCGAATGATTAAGATGAAATTTCCCGGAGGTTCAAGACCATATTCATTCCTGATGATCTTTGTGATCGGCATGGTGTGCTGCAGACATAATTTCTTTCAGAAATTCCATGAATGGGGACAGACGAAACTGCAAAAAACAGTGAAATTTCTGGGTGTGACAGCTTTGATGTGCAGTGGCTTTTTCTTTTATCATAAGATAGATATGAAGACTTTCTGGGAATTTCAATATGCAGTGGTTCCATTCCTTGTGATCATATTCTGCGTTGAATATCTGTTCAGGATTGTCCCATTGTCTGCATTTCTCAGATATCTGGGCAGACATTCTATGAATATCTGGCTGGTACATACATTTGTAAGAGACTGGGGAGGTCAATATGTATTTGCCCTTCATAAGTTCTGGCTGATTCCGATCGGAGTTATGATCATTTCACTTGGAATCAGTTACTGTCTTGATTTTCTCAGGAAAATTACAGGATATGATAAGCTGATACAACTTGCACAAAACAAATTAAAATCACATACTGCTGTGCAGAACGGATAGAAACAGATGAGGGAGCGCAGGATGAAAATACTTCAGATTGGAATGGGAAATGTGGCCGGAGGTCTGGAAGCATTTGTAATGAATTACTACAGAGTTCTGGTCCATAAGGATGTACAGTTTGATTTTGTATGCATGTATGATAAAATTGCATATGAAGAAGAAATCCGGAGACTGGGCGGAAGAATTTATTATATTCCGAATGTAAAGAAAAATTACCGCGGTTATGTAAGAGAATTAAAGAGAATACTAAAAGAGACAAAGTACGATGTGGTTCATGTAAATATGCTCTCAGCGGCAAATATTGTCCCGCTTCGTATGGCTCATAAGATGGGAGTTCCGAAAGTGATCGCACACAGTCACAGCTCATCCTGCCCCGGATTTATCCGTAAAACAATGGATCAGTGGAACAGACCAAAGATCGCCAGATATGCTACGGACAGAGTGGCCTGCGGTGAGATGGCAGGCAGATGGCTGTTTGGAGACAAAGCATATCAGAACGGTGAGGTTGTTCTGATCAATAATGCGATATATACAGAGCGGTTTAGTTTTTCATCAGAAAAGAGAACGGAACTTAGAAAAGAAATGGGCTGGGAAGGTAAAACAGTGATCGGCCATGTGGGAAGATTTGATATTCCCAAGAATCATGACCGCATGGTAGATATTATGAACTGCCTTTCTGCAAAAGATAAGAATGTTGTTTTGTGTCTGATCGGACCGAAGGAAGGTCTGTATGGGCAGATCAGAGAGAAAGTTCAGAAGGCAGGTCTGGAAGATCAGATATTTTTTGCAGGAAAGCAGGAGAATGTACCAAGATATCTGTCCGCAATGGATGTCTTTCTGTTTCCGTCGCTTTTTGAAGGGGTTCCTTTTGCACTGATCGAGGCACAGGCGAATGGACTGCCATGTGTGATGTCAGATGCGGTATCTGAGGAAGCGGTTGTTTTTTCAGAGAATGTAAGGCGTCTGTCTCTTCAGATAGAAGATAAGATATGGGCTGATACGCTCATGGAGATGAGCCGCCTGGAGAGAAAATCCCAGAATGTGATTCATGACAGGATGCAGGAGGCACATTTTGATATTACGACAGAAGCAGAACGTCTCAGAAAACTTTATCTTGGAAACAGATAAATTTTAAAATGGATAGAAAAGGTGAAAACAAACAGGAGCTGTAAAATGAGCAAGATAGATTTTGTACTGACCTGGGTAGACGGGGCAGACAGAGAATGGCAGGAAGAGCGCCGTAAATATAATCCTGCAAAAGGAGCAGATGACTCGGCTGCGAGATACCGCGACTGGGATAATCTTCAATACTGGTTTCGAGGTGTGGAGAAATTTGCGCCGTGGGTGAACCGGATATATTTTGTGACCTGCGGACATGTGCCATCATGGCTGAATACTGCACATCCAAAGCTGAAACTGATCCGTCATTCAGATTATATGGATCCGGAGTATCTGCCTACTTTTAATATCAATTCCATTGAACTGAATTTTCACAGGATCCCGGAGCTTTCAGATCAGTTTGTATATTTTAATGATGATATGTTTCTGCTGAATGCTGTTGCGGAAGAGGATTTCTTTAAGAACGGACTTCCGAGAGACTGCTGTATAGAGACAGCTCTGGTACAGGATGACATCCGAAATCCGTTTGCTGCAATGCTGATGAACGATGCAGCGCTGGTGAATATGCATTATTCCAAGAGTCAGGTTATAAAGAAGCAATGGAAGAAGTGGTTTAGTCCTGCCTATGGAAAGATGGCACTCAGAAATCTTCTGATGCTCCCATACAGAGATTTTTCCAGCTTTAAGTATACACATCTTCCAAGTGCGTTCCTTAAGAGCACTTATGAACAGCTGTGGAAGGAAGAGGGAGAAGTTCTGGATGAAGTCTGCAGAAACCGGTTCCGCACTTCGTTTGATGTGAACCAGTATGTGATGAAATACTGGCAGTATATGGAAGGAAAATTTGTTCCTCAGTCTCCTGGAATTGGCAGATTTTACACTATTGGCCTGCATGATGAACAGATTCATTCTACAATCAGGGGACAGCAGTGTAAGATGATCTGCATTAATGATACCGCAGATGTAGGTGATTTTGAGGAACAAAAAAGGCGGATCATCGAGTCATTTGAGAGCATTCTGCCAGAGAAATCATCTTTTGAATTATAGTCTGTATATCAGGAGGAAAGAATGAGACTGGATTTCATTCAGGAACAATTTAAGAAAAAAGGCTTCTGGAATACATTCCGGTACTATTTCTGCCGTGCTATGTCAAAGGCTGCATTAAAACTGGTGGGACCTTATGTGGTAAAACATGGAAAATTTCACAGGAATTATATTGTGTTTAAGAACAGGACCATGCAGGATATGACAGATAATGCCAGAGCTTTCTATGAATATCTGATCCAGAATGAGAAGTATAAAGATTACCGGATCATCTGGATGGTTTCGGATAAAAGAAAATTCCGGAATTATAAATATAAGAATGTAAAATTTGTAACAGCAGAGAGTAAAAATGGCTGGACAAGTCCACTGGCATATTATTACGGGACTGTTTCCGGATTTTTCTTTTATACGAATAATTCGGCTTATCTGAATCTGCATCACTGTCCCGGACAAGTGACTGTAAATCTGTGGCATGGATGTGGGTATAAAGATGTGCCGAGAGAGAAACATGAGAGTACAGGAGCAAGTATGATGCATTTTGACTATGCACTTGTACCCGGAAAGGCATTTGTGGAAACGAAATCCCGTTACTGGAAATGTCCGAAGGAGAAAGTACTTCCTCTTGGATATCCCAGATATGACTGGATGCTGAGACCATCTATGAGCAGTCAGGAAATAATCCGGAAGCTGCTGGGAATGACGGCTGATAAGATGATCATCTGGATGCCCACATTCCGAAACAGTGAAGTTCTGGACAGTGCGGAGAGCAGGATTCAGTTGCCTTTCCCGTTGCCTGGACTTAGAAACGAAGAGGAACTAAAGCAGCTGGACAGAACTCTTGGCAGGTTGGATATCCTGCTTATCATCAAGAAACATCCGGTTCAGACGGACTGGAATATCCAGGAAGAGGATTTCCGGAATATCCGTTATGTAGATCAGAAACTACTGGATAAAAAAGGAATACAGTTGTATGAACTGATCAGTGCCAGTGATGGCCTGATCTCGGACTATTCTTCAGTTGCAGTGGATTATATGCTTCTGAACCGGCCGCTGGCTTTCGTGCTGACAGATATGCAGCAGTATAAAGAAACCAGAGGATTTGTTTTTGAGAAACCGGAGGAGTATATGCCAGGTGAGAAAGTTTATGATCTGAAAGGACTGGAAACTTTTGCAGAGCATATAGCTTCAGGAGAGGATCTGTACCGGCAGGAGAGAGCACGCCTGCTTCCGATCATGCACCAGATGCCTGTAAAAGAGAATTATGCAGAAGCACTGGCAGAATATCTGAAATTATGAGATACTGGGTCTAAATATAAAAGTGATTATGAGTGGCGGTAAATCGAATGGTTTTATCTGCCTGACTGAAATAAAAATATGAGAAATGGAGAGTACTATGGAAAAAGTAATTGGATATACACAGGGAACTTTTGATATGTTTCATATTGGCCATCTGAATCTTATCAAAAATGCAAAACGTCACTGCGATTATCTGATCGTTGGCGTAAATGCTGATGATCTGGTGGAATCATATAAGCATAAGAGACCAATCGTTCCGTTAAATGAGAGAGTGGAGATTGTCCGCGCGATCAAATATGTGGATGAAGTGATCGTTACTACAACTCTGGATAAGAAAGAGGTGTGGGAGAAAGTACGTTTCGATGAAATCTATATTGGAGATGACTGGAAGGGAAATGAGCGTTGGGAAAAAACCGGCAAAGAGATGGAACAGCTGGGAGCAAAGCTGGTATTTCTTCCTTACACAAAAGATACATCATCAACCATGCTTCGTGAGAAATTAAAAGAGTTTTAAGGGGTGTGCATATGGGAATCAAAAAGAGAGTTAAGAAGAAAGTAAAGAAGATCAAGAACGCGGCAAAAAAAATTAAGAAAGTTCAGGCTCAGAAGGGCAGAAAGGCAATGCTTTCTGAGTTATGGGCAACGATCACATACGGAATTTACGATGGTCGTACCATCAGACGGATGAAGAAATTCCCTCCTGCGCTGGTAGAGAACAGGATACTGTTTGAAACCAACGATGATTTTACAGATAATGGACGTGCATTATTCGATTATCTGATCGAGAATGGATACAATAAGAAATATGAGATTGTATGGCTTGTTCATGAACCTGAGAAGTACAAAGAATATGCAGTAGAGAATGTAAAATTTGTAAGAAACTTCAAGAAGGGTTCTACGATCCGAAGAGCAGAAGCATACAAATATGCCCTGACATCCAGATATATTTTCTATACCCAGGCATTCAACTGGATCGGAATGTCCAGAAGAAATCAGCTCTTTGTTGACTTGTGGCATGGATGCGGATATAAGGCAAACAAGAACGGACGAAAGGTATTCTTTGACTACTGTCTGGTACCGGGCGATATTTTCATTAAGACAAAAATGGAATTCTTTGGATGCACTTCCAAGAAGTTACTGCCCTTTGGATATCCGCGTTATGATATGATGCTCAGAGGCAGTGAACGCGCAAATGAATATAAGGAAAAACTTCTCAAAGAGACAAACAGTGACAAATTGATCCTCTGGATGCCGACGTACAGACATGCATCCAGTGAACGTCTCAATGAGGAGACATTAAATAATGAGTTTAATATCCCGATCATTGACGATGCGGATAAGCTTCTGGAGCTGAATAATTTCTGTAAGGAAAATCATATCCTGATCGTGATCAAGAAACATTATCTTCAGATCCCGTATGATTTCGGGGAGAATGTTCTTACAAATATTGTTTATCTGGAGAATAAAGACCTTGCGGATAATGGACTGCAGCTTTATGAGTTTATCAATTGCTCAGACGCACTGGTTTCTGACTATTCTTCTGTTGCTATTGATTATCTGCTTCTGGACAGACCGCTGGGATTCACACTGGATGACTATGAAGCTTATACAGAATCCAGAGGATGGGTATTTGATGATCCGCTGGAATATATGCCAGGTGAGCATATGTATAATATGCAGGATTTTGAGAACTTTATTCTGGATATTAAGAACGGTAATGATAAATATGCAGAACAGCGTGCGGCTGTAAGAGCGAAAACACATAATGTGTGCGATAATTACTGCCAGCGAGTACTTGATTACTTTAATATTACGATGTAATGCTGCAGTATGCCGACGACACGTATTCATACAGAATGAAAAAAGTAAAACTGCCAGGAGCTGTTTTTGTGCAGCAGGGCAGTCTGCGAATATCTGTAGCACAGTAAAGTCATAACAGGAGAAGAAAGATAAATGAAAATATGTATTTGGTGTACCAAGATATTTGATCTTGGAGGAACTAAGCGAGTTGTCACACTTCTTGCAAATGAACTTGTAAAAGAACATGATGTAACGATCATGGTATATCAGGACCGATTTAAAGAAGATCGTAACATGTACCATATGAGTGAAGACATCAAAGTGGATTTCATTGATAATAGTGAATTTGTAAATCGCCATCATACACCGGCTTTCTGCCTGCGCTATCTGGTGAGAAAGCTGAATGCAAAGTATGGAATCTTTAATAAAGAGAAATACAATGATATTCTGGCAGATGCGATCTTTCCAAAGAAGACAAGAGAGAAATGGGTCGAATATTTAAATGAGCAAAATTATGATATTATTATCACAACTGCTGCATTGAGTCTGCGTCTGGGTATGCTTGCACCGGAACTGAATGCAAAGACGATTGGATGGCAGCATAACTGCTATGCCGGATATCTGGATGTGCCGAATGTTGTATTCTGGAAACAGGAATGCCTGCTTCAGGAGTATCTGCCAAAGCTGGACAGATATATTGTCCTCAGTGAATATGACCAGAGGGATTATAAGAAATTCCTTGATATTGATACAGAAGTTAAGATCAATCCACGAAGCTTTGTCAGTGAGCGTAAATGTGACCCGAAATCCAAGCATTTTCTTATGGCTACCCGATTTGTATATGCCAAAGGTCTTGACCTGATGATGGAGTCTTTTGAGGAATTCTGCAAGCAGGATGATGAATGGCAGTTAGATATTATCGGAGCCGGCGATCTCTGGAATCAGATTGTGGCAGATGCCAAGAGACGTGGGATTGCAGACAGAGTGAACTTTGTAGGTTATACAAATGAACCGGAAAAATATTATCTGAGTTCCTCCATTTTCCTTCTTCCGTCCAGATGGGAAGGATGGCCGATGGTTATCATGGAAGCTTTTGAATTCGGACTTCCGGTCATTGCATTCCACACAGGTGCCATGGACTTGATCATTGATGATGGAAAGACAGGATATCTGCCGGAAGCATTTGATACAAAGAAATTTACAGAAGCCATGCTGAAGCTTGCGCATGACGAAGAACTCCGCAGAGAGATGTCCAGAAATGCGATCTGGAAATCTGAAGATTTCGCTATTGAAAAGGCAGTCAAAGAGTGGAACAATCTTTTTAATCGCGTTATGGGAATCCAGACTTTCTATATGAAGAATGAAGAACAGATTCTGGAATGCCGCGAGAAATACCCGCTGCGTACCGCTTATGCGGAGTTTGTCAAGGAATATCAGTTAAGAGATAACACCATTCTTTATGAGGCATTTGGTGGACGAGGAATGATTGACAATCCTTTTGCATTGTTCCAGTATCTGCTTGAGAAAGAAGAATATCAGGATTATACACATATCTGGGTACTTGATGATTTCGACGACAACAGAGCGCAGATTGAGAAATATGAGAAATATCCGAATGTGAGATTTGTAAAATATAAGACAAAAGAATACTGCAAAGCCATTGCAACTGTAAAGTATCTGGTAAATAATGTAAGTTTTCCGAGTTATTTTCTTAAGAGAGAAGGACAGGTACTGATCGATACCTGGCATGGAACTCCGTTAAAGAATATGGGATTTGATATTCCGGGGGCAAACATTTCCCAGGGAAATACAGCCAGAAATCTGTTCAGTGCAGACTATATCGTATCTTCTGGTCCTTATATGACAGAGACCGCATATAAGAAGTCTTATAAGATGCAGAATCTGTATGAGGGAACTGTACTGGAAGAAGGTTTTCCACGCAATGACAAACTCTTTAACAGCGACAGGGCAGAAGTGATCCAGAGACTGCAGGATTGCGGAGTAGAAGTAACTGCGGATAAGAAGGTTATTCTCTATGCTCCAACCTGGAGAGGAGAGCAGTACAGCACTCCGGATACAGATCTTCAGGATGTGTATAAACTGCTCCAGGTTATGGAGAGCAGTGTAGATACAAATGAGTATCGGGTGCTTGTTAAACTCCATCAGATCGTATATCACTATATGAAAGAGAATCAGATAGAGTTAGGAACTGCGAAAGCGAAATTTGTCCCGGCTACTATGGATACAAGTGAGCTTCTGTCAGTGACAGATGTGCTGGTTTCTGATTATTCCAGTATTTTCTATGATTTCATGCTCACAGGAAGACCAATCTTTTTCTATGTTCCGGATATGGAGAATTTTGAGGACTACAGAGGTCTGTATTTTGGATTTGATAATCTTCCGGGACCGGCAGTATCCTCACCTGAGAAACTGGGCGAACTTCTGAAAGATATTCAGGGTGTGGCTGATTCTTATAAAGAGAAATATGAGAATGTTAAGGCTCAGATTGGTCTGAAAGATGATGGCAATGTATGTAAACGTATCGCAGAAGTTCTGATCGATGGAAAAGAACCGACGAATCCGGTATTTCTGAATCAGACAGATAAAGTGAAACTTCTGGTATATGCAGGGGATTTCAATGAAACACAGGAAACAGACACATTCTATGAATTTCTGAAAAAGGTGGACTTCGAACATTTTGATATCACACTGATCGGAAATGGTGCAAAGGAAGAAGAGTCTTCCGAGAAACTGGATGAACTGCCGAAAGAGGTCAGAGTTCTTTACTGGAAGCGTTCTTATCCTGCTACAGATGAAGAATATGTGCGTCACAATAAATTCATGAAGTCAAAGAAAACAGAACCTTCTGAGGCGCTTAAAGATTTCTATAAACGTGAGCTTCGCAGAATACTTGGAATGTCTAAGTTTGATTATGCGGTAGTATTTACAGATATGAAGAAATTCTTCCCTGTAATGTCAGGAGCGTTGGATGTGAAGCAGATATTCAATATGGATAACTGGCAGGAAGTTCTGAATAAATAGAGCACTTACAGTTCTGTTGTCTGCAGGAAACTCTCGAAGACAGTGAAAAATAAAAAGATATGTAAGGCAGTCTGGGGATTAAATGTGCCAGGCTGCTTTTTTCGTGTGAAATTTCAAATGAAATTCTGAATTATGGTATTCCAAGGGATACGGATAATCGTTCAGTGTAGGACAGATAGTGGCTTACGAATTTAGGGCCGCAGGTAGTTGCGCATGGATTTCAGTGCATTTTTTTCCAGGCGGCTGACCTGGGCCTGAGAGATTCCAATCTCCTGGGCTACTTCCATCTGTGTTTTGCCTTCATAAAAACGAAGTTCTATGATATGTTTTTCTCTGTTGTTCAGACGCTGCATAGCTTCTCTGAGAGATAAATTCTCAATCCATCGGTCCTCTTTATTCTTCTTATCGCTAATCTGATCCATAACATACAGAGTATCTCCGCCTTCTGTGTAAACTGGTTCAAAGAGACTTACAGGATTCTGGATCGCGTCCATGGCATAGACGATCATTTCTTTTTCTATGCCGATCTCCTGAGCGATTTCTGCAACTGTAGGTTCTTTGAGATGCTGTTTCATATAATTTTCTCTGGTGTAAATAGCTTTATATGCAATATCCCGAAGCGAACGGCTGACACGGATACTGTTGTTATCCCTGAGATAGCGCCGTATCTCTCCTATGATCATGGGAACTGCATAAGTCGAGAACTTTACCTGCAGGGTAGTGTCGAAATTGTCGATGGCCTTGATCAGGCCGATACATCCGATCTGAAAGAGATCATCTGCATTTTCACTGCTGTTCTGAAATCTGCGTATTACGCTGAGAACCAGTCTGAGATTTCCCTTGATGTACAATTCCCGTGCCTGTTCGTCGCCTTCTTTGATCCGACGGAACAGTTCATCTTTTTCTTCTGCATTGAGAACAGGAAGTTTCGACGTATTGACTCCACAGATTTCTACTTTATTCAGTGCCATCTTCTTGAATCCTCCTTATCATCCTTGAACGTGAAATAATAAAGTTGAGATGTTCCGTTACTGAGAACAAAGTAAACAGTAACGTGTTTTCAGTAAGAATGATTCTCATATGGAGGAATATTTATACTTATATCTGGAAAATATAAAAATTATTGACCCTTGACAAAATGGAGAGCAATCTTGCATAGAGACTGTTAGCGTTATCCTTTATGAAAACATTTTTCTTCATCAATCTCTACAAGAATAATGTCATCACCAATCTGGCAGATGCAGTCCCAGGGGATGCGGTATTCACTGTCGCGGCCGAAAAGACAGCAGAATTTTCCGGGACCTGGTACGATCAGGGCAGTCATTCTGCTGGTTTTGCAGTCAAATTCTGCATCAATGGGACACCCGAGACTACGGCAGGTGCAGGTATTGATCACTTCTTTTTGTCTTAATTCACAGATTCTCATGGATACTCCCTTAAAAACTGGTCTGTCTGGAATCTTTTTAACAATTTATGTATTTTTGCGAAAATTTATGCAAGTCCTTTTATTGACACAGCAATTGGAAATACAGTATAATAAAAATATGTAATGATATCAGGGAAAAAGCGCATTTTGACTCTGACATTCTATAATAATTGCACCGAAAATATGATATGACTTAAAAAGGGGGGACGTCCTATGAAATGTCCATTTTGTAATCAGGATAATACGAGAGTAGTTGATTCCAGACCGGTTGAGGATACGAATTCTATCCGCCGTCGCCGTTTATGTGATGCCTGTGGCAGAAGATTTACTACATATGAGAAAGTAGAGAGCATACCGCTTAATGTGATTAAGAAAGATCAGAACAGAGAGCAGTATGACCGTTCGAAAATACAATCAGGAATTCTGAGAGCATGTTACAAGAGACCAATACCGATAGAGAAGATAGAAGAGATGATGGATGCTATAGAAGGTGAAATCTTTAATACAGAAGAGAAAGAGATTTCCAGTACCAGAATTGGTGAGATTGTCATGGAGCATCTCAAGGATCTGGATGCAGTAGCGTATGTGCGTTTTGCGTCAGTGTATAGAGAATTTAAGGATGTCAGCACATTTATGGATGAACTGAAGAAATTTATGAACTGAATATGCACAAATTTTGGGATATATGGCGTGAATTTATGCTGATTGCATAAATAAATTGAGTTGCAGAGCAAACGATACTTTTTGGGCTTTACACGAGGAGGTTCATATAACCTGCATCGCCAAGTGTATTACTGACACGAAGTGAGTAGCGATAGGATTTTTGAGAAAAATAGAAGATTAGCCAGTAATATATAAATGAAAAACCGACGGGAACTTATCATTCCCGCCGGTTTTTCATTTGTATTTTTTATGGGGTAGTTTAACTGATATCAGATCAGATAATCGTTATATTAGTTATTAAACAATACCCTGAGCTTTCATAGCATCTACAACTTTTTCGAAGCCTGCGATGTTAGCACCTACAACGTAGTTGCCCTCCATACCATAACGTTTGGAAGCGTCATCAACTTTATTGAAGATGTCAACCATGATCTGGTGAAGTTTTGTATCAACTTCTTCTGCTGTCCAGGAAAGTCTTGCAGAGTTCTGGC
>OLNH01000897.1_pt1 | contig 19830 bp, 21 predicted proteins | sample 1643101 | NCBI WGS metagenome assembly OLNH01 (sample SAMEA3136758, study PRJEB25190) | human gut metagenome | biome: human gut; feature: human-associated habitat; material: faeces | place: Austria | collected 2013
TAAACTTAAATTGACGTTGTGTTTTATTCTTTCCTGTTCAGTTTTCAATGTCCTCATCTGCAGGTCATTTCCTGCCGACTCGTATATAATACACTTATATTCTTCCACAGTCAATACTTTTTTATTCTTTTTTTAATTTTCTAAAGTGAAAAGTTAAATTCCACTTTAGATATGTCAAAGTTGATTTTAGTCTTTCACATACTTCCAGTGGATTTTACTCTTACAGTTGAACTTACTTTTACACCTCCTTTGTGGTAAGCGCAACATTTTTTAATGTTTTTCCCTTTTATCCCTATTATATGTAAATATATTTGACATTAATTGTTTATTTTCCTGTATTTTTCACATAATTTACCGCTAAAAATACAAGGCAGGAGGTAATTATATGAATCGATTAAAAAAATCTATTATTCTTTTAAACATTATTTCATTAGGTGCTTTCTTTTTTTCACTTACAAATCAAGTTTCAATAGAAGCTTCTAGTGATGATAATAATTCTATTAACTATGTTCATCTAAAAAACACAAGCACTAATCTATCTATAATTTATTCAACTAGCTATCAAAATAAAATTTATAATCAAATCGCTAAACTAAAAAGTATAAAAATTATACAATTGAACATCCTTTATTAATTACGAATCCTTATGGTACAAATACAACCTCTGTTTATATGTATTTTAAAAAAAGCGATGAATTGCAAGCTACTTACACAATTCATTGTGAAGGATACAATGATTTTTCCCGTACACTTAACAATAATACTTTAAGTGGTTACACAACAAATCATGAATATCTTCTTGTTGGCGCTATTCCTAGGCAAATAAATACGATTACCGTAACTCTTACTAATAAACAAGGAAAACCTGTTGATACATTATCTTGGTCATATAACGCTCCTTCTTTACAAGGTGAAGACCAATATTTGACAGTAGATTGTGATGATTCAAACGCTTCATCCTTATCCAAGGGTCTTTATACCGTTTTAGGAAATGATGTAACTGAAGATAGTGAAGAACAAGCTTACATGAGACTTTATGATAACGACGGCATTCTCCGTAGTGAAATTCCAATTATTTCTTATCGTAGTCATCGTATTTTATTCGAAGATAATACAATGTACTTTAGTATTTCTAGTACAAAGATCGTTGGTATGGATCAAACAGGTTATATTTCTAAAATTTATGATACAGGTAATTATAAATTACATCATGATTACATCTTTGATGGCAATAACAATCTTCTTGTTCTTGCAAGTGAGAAAAACGCAAAGACAAGTGAAGATAAAATTATTATGATTGAAAAAGATTCTGGTAATATTACCGAACTTGCAGATCTTATCGATTTATTACCTAATTATTATTCAACAACTTCATTACCTGATGGTGCAGAAAATCTTGATTGGATGCATATCAATTCATTAGCTCTTGTTGATAAAACAAGTTTAATTATCAGTTCAAGAAAAACATCTACAATTATTAAATTAGATAATATTTATTCAAATCCATCTATTGATTATATGATTGGTTCTGATCACTTTTGGAAAGAAAGTGGCTATGATTCCTTACTCTTAAATAAAACAAGCGATTTTTCAATGCAAGCCGGTCAACATTGTGTTACTTATGTAGAAGATAATTTTCTACCTCAAGGACAATATTATCTCTATCTTTATAATAATAACCTTGCTGTAAGTACAACTCAATCTGATTATGATTGGAAAAATGATTCAAATTATTCAAATACTTATTATAGTTTAAAGAAAGGAACATCCTATTACTACAAATATTTAGTTGATGAAAATACACGTACCGTTGAACTTGTAAGTAGTATCCCTGTTGCTTATTCAGAATATGTAAGTAGTGTCCAAGAATTAGATGGAAATGTGATTATTGATAGTGGTATCGCAATGTCTTGGAGCGAATACAGTCAGGATGGAACTTTATTAAAAACATTTAAAACGACAGGTGGTAAATTCGTTTACCGTGTCTTTAAATACGATTATCTAGATTATTGGTTTCAATAATCTAGATTTTTTTAGTTATAGTAGATTGCTATTTAGGTATTGTAATTTTATAATATTAACGATTAAAGTATACTTGAAAGGGAGATTTATCATGAAAAAAATACTCTATTTAATGAGACATGGACAGACTTTGTTCAATTTGCAACATAAAATTCAAGGTTGGTGTGATGCGCCTCTTACACCTTTAGGAATTAAACAAGCACAAATGGCAAAAGAATATTTTGTGAATAATCAAATTACTCTTGATCATGCATATGCTTCTACTTCTGAAAGAGCATCTGATACTTTAGAAATCATTACAGATATGCCTTATACGAGATTAAAAGGTTTAAAAGAATGGAATTTTGGTGCTTTTGAAGGAAAAGATGAATGTTTAAACCCTAAACTACCCTATGGGGATTTCTTTAAACAATTTGGTGGTGAAGGTGAACTTGAACTTAGAGAACGTATGAATAAAACATTAACCGAAATCATGAATAAGAATGATCATCAAGTTGTTTTAGCAGTTTCTCATGGGGCAGCTTGTGCCCAGTTCTATCGTGCATGGGAAGAACATGCAAAAGTAAAGAAAACCGAAAGATTTTATAATTGTTGTATTCAAAAATATGAATATGAGGATGGAATCTTTACACTTGTAGAAATTTTTAATCGAAATATTACAGAATAGGAGAAGAATATGGATTCGATAAAACGTAAATCATTTAATGCAAATGTTGATCTAATTCATGGACCAATCTTTAAATCACTGATCATCTTTGCATTACCACTATTTATATCAAATATCTTCCAACAACTTTATAATACCGTTGATACCATGATTGTTGGAAACTTTTTAGGAGATGCTTCTTTAGCAGCGATTGGATCATGTACTTCCATTTATGACTTGCTTGTAGGTTTTGCTTTAGGGATTGGAAATGGGCTTGCTATTGTTACTGCAAGAAGTTTTGGTTCTAAAGATGAAAAATTATTAAAGAAATCAGTTGCTAGTTCTTTAGTTATTGGAATTGTTGTTTCAATTGGACTAACACTTATTGGTTTAATTTTCTTACAACCACTTCTTCATTTATTAAATACGCCTGCAAACATTATTAATGAAGCTTATAGTTATATTTTCTTTATTGTTTTATTTATTATTGTAATGTTTGCCTATAACTTATGTGCAGGGTTAATGAGAGCGATTGGTAATAGTGTCATGCCTCTTGTTTTTTTAGTTGTTTCATCTGTTTTAAATATTATTTTAGATTTAGTATTTATTACTCAATTAAATATGGGAGTTCAAGGGGCTGCGGTGGCAACTGTTATTTCTCAAGGAACTTCCGTTATTTTATGTATTATTTATATGTTTAAAAAGACACCTTTATTACTTCCTAAAAAAGAACATTTTGAAGTTGATAAAGATCTTTATAAAGAATTATTAGGACAAGGGTTCTCAATGGGATTTATGAGTTGTATTGTTTCTGCTGGTTCTGTCATTTTACAATATGGTATTAATAATTTAGGTTATTTAATTATCGCTGGACATACTGCTGCAAGAAAACTTTACATGTTCTTTAATATGCCTTTTACAGCGATGGCTCTTGCTATTTCAACTTTTGTTTCTCAAAATAAAGGGGCTAATCAAAAAGATAGAATTAAAAAAGCACTTCGTTATGCTTATATCTATGACATTATTGGTGCAGCTATTGTAACTTGTATTATCTTATTATTTGGTTCTTCTTTAGTTAAATTAATATCAGGTTCAAGTAAAGAAGTTGTTTTACATAACGGGACTCTTTATCTTACAATTGTTGGTCCTTTCTATGCCGTACTTGGAATATTGATGCAAACACGTTATGCACTTCAAGGAATTGGTCAAAAACTTCTCCCTTTAATTTCAAGTGTGATTGAATTCTTTGGAAAGATTATCTTTGTTATCTTCTTAATCCCACGTTTTCAATATATGGCTGTTATCTTCTGTGAACCGGTTATCTGGTGTGTAATGACAGTTCAACTCGTCTATTCTTTCTATCATAATCCTTATATTAAAAATAATTAAAAAATTGGACGATGCGTACGCACCGTCCTTTTATTATATTAAATTTCTTCACCGTTAGATTCGCAAACTTTTTTATACCAATAGAATGAATCTTTTTTACTTCTAGAGAAATCTCCAGTTCCATCATCATGTCTATCTACATAAATAAATCCATAACGTTTAGCATATTGTCCTGTTCCAGCTGATACTAAATCAATTGGTCCCCATGTTGTATATCCAATTAACGGTACACCATCTTCAATAGATTCTTTCATTGCATGAACATGTCCTTTGAAGTAATCAATACGATAATCATCATGAATTGATCCATCTTCTTCTACTGTATCAAATGCTCCAAAACCATTTTCAACAATCATTAATGGAGTATGTGGATAACGATCATGTAATAAGTTTAATGTATATCTTAAACCATCAGGATCAATTTGCCATCCCCAATCAGATGCTTTTAAGTAAGGGTTTTTAGCACCTTTAGACATATTACCTGCAGTAGTTTCAGCATTTTCATCTACTGTTACACAGTTTGACATGTAATATGAGAATGTATAGAAGTCAACTGTACCTTCTTTAATGATTTTTTTATCTTCTTCTGTAATATAAGAAGTATCAATATTATGTTCTTTAAAATATCTAAAGATAAATGATGGATATTCTCCACGTACTTGTACATCTCCACAGAAATTGTTTTTGAAGTTATCTTCATCAAATGCTGCTAAGATATCTTTTGGATTTGGTGTTAGTGGATATAATGTTGTATGTGCAATCATGTTACCAATCATGAAATCTGGATTGATCTTATGACCTTCAATAACTGTTCTTGCACTTGCTACAAATTCATTGTGTAATGCTTCAAACATAATTTGTTCATTTGATTTTAATTCATTCAATGGAATTCTATGATCTGCATTAACATCTTCTGGATCCATTAATCCTAGTCCATAAAGATTACCAATTCCACCTTCACCCATACATGCAATATTGATTTCGTTGAATGTTAACCAATATTTAACTTTGTCTTTATAACGTTTCATACAAGTTGTAGCGTATTTAACGAACATATCAATAACTCTACGATCTGAGAATCCATTATATTTTGTGACAATATTCCAAGGAATTTCATAGTGACATAAAGTAACTAATGGTTCCATACCATGTTTATGACATTCATCAAATACTTTGTCATAAAAAGCTAAACCTGCTTCATTTGGTTCTTCATCATCCCCATTTGGGAAAATACGTCCCCAGTTAATTGATAATCTGAATACTTTCCATCCCATTTCAGCGAATAAAGCAATATCTTCTTTATAATGATGATAGAAATCTACTGCTTCATGACTAGGATAAAAAGCTTCTGGATCTGTTTTTGGTAAAAATGTTCTTGGTGTATTAACATCTCCACCTAATAACATATCTGGTACTGATAAACCTTTACCGTCTTCTAAATATGCACCTTCACATTGGTTAGCAGCTACTGCTCCACCCCATAAAAACCCTTTAGGAAATCCCATTTTCATTACCTCCTTGTTTCCATATGATTTTTCTATAAACATTATAAAGGAAAATCACTTAAATTTCTTTCAGAAAATGAAAAAACTATTCTACAATTTCCCACCAATGTTCTTGATATGTTTCTATTTGACGATAATCAACAATTTCACCAATCTTTGGTGTTGCCAAATTTAAGTTTTCCTTTTGTGATCTTGTGGTAATTTAGAAAAACGTTTTAGTCCAATAAAAGGAATCGGTGATGTATCATTTGAAAAAACAGGATCCATTAATACGTTCATTCCTTCTATTTCAAGCAATGAACTTAAATGTCCAAACCAAATCCATTTAAGTTCATCTTTCTTCGATTTTTCTATTTTCTTTAACTGATGAACAGGTATTTCACCCTTAGGAACCTTTTCTTCATTTTTATATTCACTCTTTTGTCCTGTCATCAACTTAATTTCAGGATTTCCATGAAATATCCCCTTTTCATATAATGAATTTCTTGCTTTATATTCTTTTTGGTCATCCTCTGTCACACTTCCACCTAAACTCAGCCAAAATTTAATAAATAACAAACCAACAATACCAATACTTACAATCACAATACCTATGATTTTTAATATCTTCTTAATCATTTTTATTTCATTAAAAGTGTTACTTGAACATTTCCTTTTCCTAATACTTCTTTTAAATGTGTTGTATCTTTAATATGGCCTAACTTAGTAAAATCCCACGTGTTTTGATTGTAATAAAGACATAATTTATTACCTAAATATAAAATGAGATCCCCTTCTTTCGTCGTAATGGTTTCATCATTACGTGGAAGAGTTATTCCTAAATCTCCTACTTTTTCAAAGTTTCCATAATCATCTAAAGAAAGTGTTCTTTTTTCTTTAGAAACATATTCTTTTAAAGCTTTAGCACTTGTATTATTTTCTAATTCTACTTCAAATGTATAACCATTAACTTCTAATAACATCGCTTCACTCTCCTTCTTTTTTATATTCTTTCGATAAATCGGTTTATTTATAAAAAGACATAAACCAACCATTACTAAAATAAACTTTTTCATTATTGAATTGCTTTTCTAATTTCATAAGCCTTCTTTAAAGCAGGATGATCTTTAATCGTATTTGATCCATCAACCCCACCAGCAAAAACGCTTCCAACAAAATGAGATTTAGGATAACACGCAACCCATCCTTTTAACCCATTGATGGCACGATGATCAACACCATCTTCATTTTCAGCAGCTGTTGAAAGTAAATAAACATCTCTAAATTGATAATCTGTTTCATAAAGTGAATTTGCACGATCAATCATAACTTTCATTTGTCCTGATTTTTCATAATAATAAATAGGCGTTGCCCATACAATAACATCTGCTTGTTTAATTTGTTCAGTAATACTATTAGCATCATCTCTGATGACACATTCTCCTGATTTCAAACAAGCAAGACACCCTTTACAAAAGGCAATATTTTTGTCTTTTAAACTTATTTCTTCAACACTATTTCCGCTTTCTTTTGCTCCTTGAATAAAAGCATCTGCCAGTTGATCAGAATTACTGTTATATCTTAAACTCGTTTTAATAACACATATTTTTTAGCCATTTTCCTTTTCCTCCTACCATAGATTTGAATATTCATGAAATCTATGTTACATTTATCATAACATCTAAACTTAACTTTAGGTCAAGTATTAAGGAGAAAATCATATGTATTCTATTGGTGAAATTTCAAAAATGTTTCAATTACCTATTTCAACTCTTCGTTATTATGATAAGGAAGGATTATTCCCCCATTTAAAAAGAGTGAATGGTGTAAGACAGTTTAGTGAAATTGAAATTGAAACATTACGTGTTATTGATTGTTTAAAAAGATCCGGCTTAGAAATTAAAGATATAAAAGAATATATAGCTTTATGTTCTTTAGGAAATGCAACTTTAAAACAAAGAAAAGCAATCTTTGAAAAACAAAAAGAAGAAGTCTTACAAGAAATGGAAAAACTTCAAAAAGTTCTTTCTATGCTCAATTATAAATGTTGGTATTATGATCAAGCTATTGAAAAAAATGATGAAGCTTATGTTCAAGCACTTTCATTCAATCAACTTCCACCACAAATCCAACAATACTATAAACATAGTCATGAAGATTATTAGAAGTGAAAAAGAAAATACTCATTACTTTATCAATTATTTTGATTCTTTGTATAGTGGTTTTTGTTTTTATGTAAATGATTATTATCATGCACAAACTGATGCTTTAGAAATCTTAAAGCATCAAGAAGTAAAACAAGTAAATTCCAATCTTATTACTTTATCTCCTTAAAAGACAAGTGATGTGGGTATTATTTTCTACCCTGGAGCTAAAGTAGAAAATACAACTTATCTTCCTTTACTTGAACAACTAGAAAGGAAAGGTTATAGCTGTTATTTAGTTAATAAGCCTTTTAAGATGGCTAAATGCAGCTAATAAAATTATGGATAAGTATCCAAATATAAAACATTGGCATATTTGTGGACATTCTATGGTTCTTTAAATACCAGCATGAAAAAGAATATTTTCTGGTAGCCATACTAACTTTGGCAACTATGGTCATCAAAAAGATGATGCTAAAGCCACTATTTCTCGAAAAAACCAACAAAGTCAAACAATTAAAGCAATAGATCAATTTATTAAAAAAAGACTGAATTAATCTTCAGTCTTTTTCATGTAGTCATTTAAATGAATACCATTTTTTAAAGCTTCAATGACATGATCTTTATCAATCACATTTTCTACCTTTTCATCTAAAATCATTCCAATAAAACGTGCATCATCATCAATTGTAAAAGGCCAATAGAAGTAGAAGTGATTTCCATCTTTAAATTCAAAACGATAATCAAGAACATACCAATCTCTTGCAATCGGTGTTCCATAACTTTCATAACGATGATTTAGAATCAATTCAACACTTTGAATATCTTCATACTTATAAGATTGCATATATTTTTCCGCTTTATTAAATAAAACACCGTAGTAATATTTTAAATTATTAAGATATCCATGAAATTGATAATAACGAATCCCATCACTTAAAAATTCTACCGATTGATTCATTGTTTGATCTAATGGCATTTTTAACCATATTTGTGAAAATTGAAATTCTGTCGCAACAAAGATATTTATAAAAAGAATCATTAATAAAACAAAGATAATGATTAAAGCTGTTGTCTTTTCAAGGTTTTCATCAAAAAAGGAAGCAGCACAAATCCACATAATAAATGATGGGGTGATTGCGGCAGGAATCTTATATAAGAATTTTCTTAATGCAAGTTTCTTTGTAAGTCTTCTTCCAAGAGATACAGTATCTGTTGTTTTTTGATAACCTAATTTATAATTCTTCACTTCTCTTTGGATTTGTTGTAAAGCTGGTAACATTGGTAGATCTTTTCTTACATACATCTCGATATTTTCTTGAACTTCTTCTAAGCTTTTAATTTGTTTTTCTAAATGAATCTGATTGATTTCTAAACATTCTTTAAAATCAAGTTCATTGTTTAAGATTGCTTTTACATCATCAATCGAAATATTTAAATTACGTAAGAACTTTACCATGATGAGTTTTTGTAAATCATCTTGGCTATAACTACGATAACCATTTTCATCTCTTTGTGGTGTAACGATTCCTTCTTTTTCATAATAGAAGATTGTATGCTTTGAAATCCCTAATTCCTTTTCTAATTCGTGTGTTTTCATAAATAACACCCCTTCCTTAACTTTATCTAACACTATAGAGTGGCTTTATAGTCAAGGCTTTTTATCAAATTTTGAATGAATTGTAAGAAATCCCGGTTGATATTTATTTTCTTGAACATAAATCCAATGATTTTTTAAATAGCCATTAATAACTTCTAAAATCTTATCTGTAGGATAACTTTTCCCTTCTTGTCTAAGTTCTAAACCACAACATGTACATCCACCAACACCATGAATCGAATATTCTATATTATTTTGTTTAAGTAATTGATTGATTTCGAGAATCATATTAAAGTGTACAACATTATTCATAGTATCACCTCTTTTATTTATTATAGCATATTCGCTCTTATGTAAAAAAAGAAACACAATGTGTTTCTTAATAAAAAAGGCCTCAGAAATCTGAGGTCTTGTCTTTTATAAACACATTTTATAAATATTTAAACAATCTTCTTGGCTTAATGGTCGATAAGCTCTTGGTAAAGAATCTTGGCCATAACATACTTTAACTTTTAATTCATCAAATTTTTCATCTGTAATATTCATTTCACTAAGTGTTGTAGGTAAATGAAGTTCATCTTTGATGAAGTTTTGTAAAGCTTCAATTCCTGCTTTCGCATTAGCCATGTCATCACCTTGATCTTGAATACCCATCACATTTAAACCAAAACGAGCAAAGTCTCCTGCAACAGTTTCATCTTTGTTTAATAAATAAGTCATCCATTTAGGAGTAATGATTGCAAGGGCTAAACCATGAGTCATATCATAAGTTGATGAGAATTGTTCAAGCGCATGAAGTTGAGCTTGTGTCTTATATCCTGATGTACAGAAACTATTTAAAGCCCATGAAGCAGCCCATAACATTGTTGCTCTCGCTGAATAGTTTTCTGGTTCTTCCACCGCAATTGGTAATTGTTGGCGAACTGTTCTTAATAATGTTTCTACAACATTGAATTGTAACGGATATTTATCGTTATTTACAAAATAGTTCATATCAAATAAGTGAGCCATGATATCAAAACCACCACAAGCTGTTTGTTTAGGTGAAACACTAAATGTATTAGTAGGATCTAAGAAAGATGCTCTTGGTCTTAAGATATCTCCATTGATTCCACTTTTAACACCTTTTTCTACATTAGCAATGACACATGATTTATCCATTTCACTTCCTGTTGAAGCAATTGTAGGCATAGCAAGTACAGGTAAAGCATCATGCCAAGCTACTTTCTTTTCTACTAAATCCCAAATATTATCTGTATCTACAAGAGTTAAAGCAGCGATGGCTTTAGAAGCATCAATAGTAGATCCTCCCCCAATTCCTAAAACAGCTGTAATATTGTTTTCTTTACAGATTTTTGCTCCTTTATTGACAGTTGTATGTCTTGGATTTGGTTCTACACCTGCAAGTTCATAAACTTCTACATTATTATCTTTTAATTCTTTCATGACTTTATCATAAAGTCCAATTTTTTTAATCGATCCACCACCATAAACAACAAGGACGCTCTTTCCATATTTTAAAACTTCTTCATGTAAATGACCTAATTGATCTTTACCAAAATAAACTTTTGTTGTGTTTTGAAATTGAAAATCATTCATTCTATTTTCCTCCTAATCCTCTTTCTAATTGTTGTCTACATCCATCTACATGACTTCCATGAATACTTAATCCTTTATGAACGATACTGTTTGGACAAAGTTTTTTAAGATCACTTTCACTTCTACCCATACCACTTCCTTCATGTGAACAAATAGGATAGATATGTTTATTTGTAAAGTCATAGCTTTCTAAAAATGTCATAACAATCGTTGGCATTGTCGACCACCAGTTTGGATAACCTAAATAAATTGTATCGTATTCATCAATACTTTCTAATGGATCTAATATTTGTGGACGGGCATTATTTTTAAGTTCATCACTTGCACGCAATGTACATTCATGATAATCAAATGGATATTCATCCACTTCTTTAATTTGATAAATATCTGCATCAATCATTGTTGATAATGCTTCAGCAATGACTTGTACATTTCCTTTTTCTAAATTAACAATATTTCCCGAGAAATAATTTTCTTTATTATGCGAAAAATAAACAATTAAAATTTTACTCATTGATTTTTATCTCCTTTGTCATGTGATATGCTTTTTCTATTACATCTGTTTTTTCAATTGTGAATATACGATCAATTAATAACTTCATTGAACCATTAAATGTGTAAAAATACACAAGTAAAGCAAAGATAATTATGTTTGCTTCTATCATCTTTTTGTACACATCGTTTTGTTTTTTGACATACATTACATCCTAAACAAGGTTTAATATTTTGATAGTTGACGTAGACCTTTTCTGTGGTATATCCATTTTCTTCTACACCTTTTATAAAAGCATTTGCAAGTCGATTGGTATTGCCTTTTTTCTTGGACTACTCATTAATATAAGAACTTGTGCCATCGTGCTCTCTCCTTTTTCCACCTATATAATAAAAAAAATTAGGACTTGAAACAATTTCAATTCCTAATCATCTTCATAAGTTTTACTTATTTAAAAGCTCTTTATACATTTTCACAAATTCTTCAATATAATAATTGGTATTTTCTTTAGACCAACATGCAAAATAATTTCTTTGGATTGGTTTTCCTTTATAATGCAAGGTAATTCTTTCAATACCTTCCATTGTTTTTGGTAAATGGCCAATTTGGTCAATTGGTAAGTATCCTCTTTGACTCGCTACCATTAAACGTGCTTGTTCTAATGAATCAGCATACAAAAATCTTCTTGAAAGATTAAGTGATTTCTCATAAAATTCTCTTTCTGAATCTTCTTTATCTTTAGAAACAACAAGAATACAAGACATATTTTTTAAATCATCCGTTGTAAGAATTTCTTTTTTAGAAAGTGGATTCATTGATGATATTTCTACAAAACATTCGCTATGTTTTAATTCATAATTGTAATAATCCTCATTAAATGTTCTTCTTTGTTCGCTGATTTTAACATCAATATGATGTTGGACTAAAAGTTCGAATAATTCTTCATGAGTTCCACTTACTACTGAGATATTGACTTCTGGATAAATACGATTAAATTCAACAATAGCTTGATGAAATTCACTCGTACTAAAGTTTTTAGGATAACCAATTGTTAGATTCAATTCTTGATCTTCTCCTCGACGAATTGTTTCTTCTTTAAAATCTTCGATTTCATCTAAAATCACTTTTCCATGACGATAAAAATATTCTCCTGCAGGAGTTAAAGAAAATTGTCTTTTATTTCTTTCAAATAAATGAATGCCTAATTCTTTTTCTAATGATTTAATTTGTTGAGAAATTGCTGATTGTGAAATAAAGCATTGTTCTGCCGCTTCGGTAAAGCTATGACAATCAACAATGGTAATAAAATATTTCATTTGTTTAAGTAACATGGTCTTCACCTCTTATATACTATTTTATCGTATTTTATTCATTCTTTATAACAAAATTTGTTATAATTTAGATAAAAGGGGAGAATGAAATGAAAAAGAAAATATTAAGTTTATTAATTATTAGTGTCATGGCACTGAATTTAACAGGATGTGCGATGTTTGAATCAAAAATCAGTGATATTAAAGGGAATCTTGTAGGAAATGGCTATACTATTGATACTTTCGATAACTATGGAAAAAGAGTCATGACAACGACTGGAGATAAAATAAATATTCAAGGAAATCCAGTAGAAACAACTTCTTATGATAGTGATGGAAGTATTATTACAGGTTATGAATTATCTTCTGTTATTACTATTACTATTGATGGGCAAGAAATTGAATCTTGTGGGGATACTTGTATCTTTACACAAAAAGGTTTAGAACCAAATGTTGATTTTACTCAAGAAGATATTGAAAGTAATGATAATGGAAAACTTTCAAATAATACATATATTGCGAATATTATCAATAAGTATAAAAATAAGTTTGGTAAATCAAGAGTGGTTGTGATTAAATCTCAATTAGGGCAACCAATTACGGCTTATTCAGGGGATAAGGTTTATTGGACTGTTCCTAAAAAATTACCAAAGATGACAAAATTAATGATTGATGGTAAAGCTCTTTATATTCATCGCGCAAATTATCAAATTATTGATACATCATTACTAAATTAAAAGACGGGGAGCCCGTCTTTTACATTGTGAATAAACTTAAAATATCTTCTTTGGACATTTGTGATAAACCACCACTATTGTTTTCAACAAACATGTCAGCTAATTCCTTTTTGCGTTTTTGTAATTCAATGATCTTTTCTTCAACACTATCTTTCATCACAAGATTAAAGACTTGAACATTATTCTTTTGTCCTATACGATAAGCACGGTCTGTCGCTTGATTTTGAGCAGAAACATTCCACCATGGATCGAAGTGAATAACGGCTTCGGCTGAAGTTAAGTTCAAACCTGTTCCTCCTGCTTTAAGAGAGATCAAGAAAAGTGTTGTATCATCTTTTTGGAACCTTGAGACAAGTTCTCTTCTATCTTCTTTATTCGTACTTCCTGTAAGCATATAATACGTAATTCCCGCCTTTTGACACTCTTCGGCAATTAAATCTAAAACAGAAGTAAATGATGAAAAGAGTAATACTTTTTGTTTATTTTCTTGCATTGTTTTAATCAATTCCATACAAGCTTTTAATTTAGAAGAAGGCTGATCAATATTATCATAAACAAGACGTGGTTCTAAACAAAGTTGTCTGAGTCGTGTTAATAACTTTAAGATTTGCATCTTATCAGAACCTTCTATATCATAAAGTTCTTGTAATTCTTTATTGGCTTTAGCAAGATTAGCTACATAGATTTTTTCTTCTTCATCATTAAATGGTAAAATCATATTTTGTTCAATTTTATCTGGTAATTCTGTTAAGACTTCTTTTTTATTTCTTCTTAGAATAAATGGTGTGACTAGTTTTTTTAGTTGTTTTGTTTTTTCTTCGTCATTGTTTTTAACAATGTCATTTTCATATTGTTTTTGGAAATAATGATAATTAAATAAGTATTGTGGCATCAAGAAATCAAAGATTGACCATAATTCCGCTAAACTATTTTCAATTGGTGTTCCCGTTAAAGCTAATTTATGTCTTGTTTTTAAGGTTTTAACTGATTGGGCATTTTTAGTTTTTTGGTTTTTGATATATTGTGCTTCATCTAAGATAACATATTCAAATTCAATTCCTTGATAAAGTTCAAAATCTCTACGCATATAATCATAAGAAGTTACATATAATCCTTGTTTGATTTCTTTAATCAATTCACTTCTTGTTTGCATATTCCCTGTAATACAAGTAACTGGTAATTTTTTAGAGAATTTATGAACCTCATCTTCCCAGTTATAAATAAGGGATGAAGGACAAACAACAAGACTTGGTCTTTTTGTTTCTAAAGAATCTAATAACGTGATGATTTGTAGAGTTTTTCCTAACCCCATATCATCAGCAAGGATACCATTAAAACCATAATCTTTCAAAGTATGAAGCCACACATACCCTTCTTTTTGATAATCTCTTAAAATATTTTCATAGTCTTTAGAAAGTGGATATTCTTTTTGGGTTGCTGATTTAAAACGATTTAATGTTTCTACAAAAGTTTCTTCTCTATCTAATTCAACATATTCAAAATCCTTTTCTTCATCAATCGCCAACATTCTTTGTTTATTCATAGAGAATTCACCATCATCAATATCTTTGACATCAATATGATAATCATCCATAAATTGACTTAATTCTTCTAAATCAGGTGACTCTAAATAAAGAAGTTCTCCATTTTTTAAACGATAGAATTTCTTCTTACGGCGATATTGATTTAAAACCTCTTGTAATTCTTTCTTTGGTATTTCATGGGATGAAATATCAAATTTTAAAAGATCATTTTCAATACAAACACCGATATGTAAATTATAAGAAATCTTCTTTCCTATTCTTTTTAAAGCATCTGATACATAAACATCCCCATATTGTTTTAAATAATCTAAACCTTCAAAAATAAATTCATAGGTTGTTTGACTATTAGTATCTAAATAAGCACGATGCTTTTCTGTATCAATAGATGTTGCATATTTTTCAATATATTTTTCTACTAAATCTTGTTGATAAGTTGTCATCAATTGCTTATTGAAGCCATACACTCTATTTTGATTTTCATCTACATAGACCGGTTGAAAATAAATTATTTGATTATCATCAATATCCCCATAGATTTTAATTTCATCATAAGTTGGTATCTCTTCTTGACTTTGATCGAAGACTTCAAAATATGAAAGAATTGGTAATAAAACATATTTGTAGAAATCATGATATTGTTCCTCTAAAACAATCAGTTGTCCTTCATTTTCGATAATGCTTTCTAAAAAACGGGCAATATTCCCCTCTTCATCAAGAATTATACGTTCCATATAAAACTTTCCATTATTCATTTCATAACGATAACCATGTTTATTTCCAATATACATTTGTTGATTGATACTTACTCTAATGACATAAAAATCTTCTTCTTTATTTATATATAAACGTAGATCAGGTTCTATTTCACCAAAAGAAAGATTATCCTTATTGATTTCATAAAGTTCATCGAGTAAACGTTTATCAATCGGAATATTTCTTTTAATGGGTTCATAGTAATAGTTATAGTCTTCTATATCTTGACTTCTAAAGAAAATGGCTTTTTTCATGAAATCAATTTGTTTTAAGGCATTTTCTGTAAAATTCTTTTCACTGTGTACAAACTCTAATGCTTTACCATATTTATAATTTTCTTGATGATTGATTCGATCAATAAAATCTGTAATGTTTTTGACAACATACTTCTTTTCATTTCCAACTTTATATTCTACATTTATTTCATCACCTTGAAGATAAATAAAAGGTGTTAAATCATATTTTTCATTATTAATAGATAATTGTAATTCTGTTTGATATTGATTTTTACTTAAATCAATGAGACGTGATGAAGTATGGGCTAGTTGTCTAAGTTGTGCTTTTCTTCTTTGTCTTTGATTTTCTTTTTCAATTTCTTTCATTTTTTCTACTTTTTCACTTTGATAATCAAAAGGAAAATCATTGATTTCTAATTCATTAAGTTTCATAATAATAGCCCCTAAATGACCACACATAGAATCTTGATCATTAAATGGACAAGCACATTTATAAGAAACAATTTTATTGTCTTTGATTTCTAATGAACATTTTTGCATGTGATTAAAAACTGAAACTATTGCATCGATATGATAAAGATCATCTTTTAAAGTAATATGCATACTTTCTACATTATCATAGTGATGATATCTTCTGGCAATCTCTAAGTTATTTTTACTTTTTACAACATTTAAATTAATATTAAATTTCAATTTCATCACCTTCTTCTAAACATTCATCTAACATTTCGTGTATTTTCTTTCTTCTTGGAAATTCTTTTTTTATCATATCAACAAATTCTATTTTGGACATTTTTTCTAAATCTCTAAAAAGTTCATAAATGTATCCTTTAAAATAATAATTTGAATTTCCTTTTTCTATATATTTTTTTATACATTCTACATAACCCATTAAATACATTTCTAAACTATATTCTTTAATGATTTCTTTTGTTTGTTCAAAAAGTGTCATATTAGGTCTTTGAAGTAAAACATAGATTAAATATTTAACATCTTGATTTTGTCTAAACATTAAAGCTAATTCATAATCATCATAGATAGGTTTAATTGCATCCATAAAATCTAGTAAATAATCTTCAAACTTAATTCCATAAAATTGTTTTAAATCTTCATAATAAACAGGAATATGCGATGAATTATAATAATCTAATTTAGAATAAATATAATTCAAGTAGGCATCTTCATGTTCAGGATCAAGCAATGAATCAAGTTTTGCCTTGGTTTCTTTTTTTCTAATATTTTGTTCATGTTTTTTATAGTAAAGACGAGCTAGACCTACTTGTTGATGGTCTACATAATAACGTATCATTTCTGTAATATAATCTTCATTATTATTATAAATTTGAATATCATCTAGATATTTTTTCATATCTAAATGATGATCATTGATAATTTTAAAGTATGTATTTAATAAAGATACTTTTCTTTTCATTAAAAGCACTTCTCTAATAATATCTATTTGATCTTTGACATCTAATTGATAGATAATCATCATAATATAGCTAAATGCATTTTCATATCTTTGATATTTCATATTTTCTTTAAGCCAACGGGTTGTGAGTTCTTTATTATGTGTGCTTGTAAGCAATTTACTATAACCTTGAAACATGATTTGAAGTATTTCATGACAGTAATCTTTAGGATAATTAGAACTTAAGAATTCATCAACGACTCGTTGATAATTGGTAATATGAAAATTTCCTTGTTTATTTAGTTGAATAATACGTTTTAAATATTTTTTAAACTCTTGATTGAATTCTCGTTTTAACATAAAAATGCCATGTGTTCTTCTACGAATATCTTTTAATAAAGCATTGATATCAATATATTGTTGTTCATCTTTAGGAAGTCGATCTTCAATCGCAAAATAAAGTGCTGCTTCATGTTTACAATGTTTTCCTTCTATTGCATAAGGACAATCACACGACGCAGACATGACATCATAATGTTCATCTAAAGTAATTTTAGTATGATAAGCTTCATTTCCTAAAATAATCCCTGTATAGGTTTGGTTATCATATTGATTTACAGAAAAAACTCTATTTTGTTCAAAATAAGCTTTTCCTCTATTTAATATTGTTTCGGTAAAAAATGATTTCATAGGATTCCTCTTTTCGTATTTATTCCATTATACCAAGAAAGAAAAAAGCACAAAACTTAATTTGTGCCTAAAATATATTGATTAATAACTTCTGCAATAGCTCCTTGATTATTCGTTGCCTTTGTGATGATATCACATTCTTTTTTCATTTCTTCAACTGTATTTTGTACACCTACACCAAGACCTGCCACTTTAATCATGGATAAATCATTAAAGTTATCACCTATCGCAATTGTCTCTTTCATATCTACATGTAATAACTCTACAAGGTGCTTTAATCCTTGTCCTTTATTAACTCCTTGATGATTAAATTCAATATAACGATTAGATGAATAACTGACATCTAAATCACCAATTATTTCTTTTAAATCATTTTCAATGCCTTTTAAATATTGATAATCCGTATTCATATACAAGACTTTCACAATTTCTTGTCCCTTTAAAAAATCAATATTATCATCAAAGATTTCAGTGACTTCCATTCTTCCCGCCAAATAATCTTTTTCTTCTTGGACATATTTATAAGCATAAACCATATCTTTTGTATAAACATGAATACAAACGTCATAATCTAAACCTCTTTTATAAAGTTCACTCGCTTTTTCAAAAGAAATTCCTTCAAAATGAAGTAACTTACTTCCTTTATTTTCAGTAATGGCTCCGCCATTATAAGAAATAACATATTCATTTTCTAAATCATACAATCCTAAATCTTTTAGTGTTCCTCCAACAGTATTAAAGCCTCTTCCTGTTGCTGGAACAAATTTAACTCCTAATTCTTTTGCTTTTTCAATGGCTTCAACATTATCCTTAGAAATAGTACGATCATCACTCAACAATGTTTCATCCAAATCACATGCTATAATTTTATACATAGTATCCCTCTTTTCTTACTTTTATCTTATCAAAAAGGAATTAATATTTTCGTAACTTTCATGATATGAAAGAAATAGAATCAGACAAAATCTGATTCTATTTTAATGAGCTATTTATCATTGGCTTATCGTCATCGTTTTTCATAATAAAGAAAGTATACATATGATAAGGACATTCCTTTAATCCAAATAACATTGCATAGATATTTTCTTCTTCTGTTTCTATTTCCCTATAAGCATCTAAATATTTTTTATAACCTAATATGTTTTCTAAATTATGATAGATTTCTAAACTATATCTTCCATCTACAAATTTATTTTCTTGTTTGAGTTTGTTTTGCATATCTTTTAGATAAGCTTTTTTCCATTGAACAACCTTATCAAAATCTGCTTCCATCCATTTACTAATAACTTTATTTTCTACAATGTGATCAATTTCTAAACGATAAAGCATTTGAAACAATTGATCTTCAACATAATTATTTGTATAAGATTTATTAAAATGAATGTTGAGTTCTCCCTCTTTTTCTTCTAAAGTAATTTCTTTTTGTTTTTCCCATTTTTTTAAACATGCATAAATAAGAATAAATTCATCTTGAGGAAGTTCATTTATTAATGAAAGTAAATAGGTTGTATATTGTAAATCTTGTGGTTGTTTATTATTTGGTTTTATCTTTTTATAGTTAAGTACATGTTTTTTATGATCTTGATAAGGGATTGTTGGAAAATGTGTTTTAGGTCTTTTTTGATAAAAGTAATAAAGAACAATAAGAATCATTACAAAAACAAATAGTAATTCCATAAGATCAGCTCCTTTATCTTATTTTATCAAAAAAATGGAGGAAAATTGAAGTGAACTGAAAAAGTTGGACAACTTAGGAGGTTCACTTTTTATTA
>OLNH01000901.1_pt1 | contig 19793 bp, 22 predicted proteins | sample 1643101 | NCBI WGS metagenome assembly OLNH01 (sample SAMEA3136758, study PRJEB25190) | human gut metagenome | biome: human gut; feature: human-associated habitat; material: faeces | place: Austria | collected 2013
TGAAAGAATATTTGATATATCTGGTATAAATACTGTTTATTATAAAAGCAATCGTTTATATGAAAATATACTTGAGGCGAGAGAAAAGATAAAAGCGGCAATTTTATCAACGAAAGAGGGAAAAGAAGCTTCGATTGTAAAAATATGGCAAGCTGTAGCAGCAGATGTTTCTCATGAGTCAATCTCAAAAGAAGATAAAATAGAAATAATGCTTCATAGAATGATGAGTGATATACAAGATTTAAAGATGGAAAAAAACGTAATATATAATAGTGCAGATCATTTATATGCTAGCCATTATCGAGAACCATGGGAATGGTTTAAGATTGATTTGAAGCCAGGAGTAACTAACAAAGAAATAAATTTTGTAATGGATAGAATTCAAAAGGAATACGTTTCTGATATAGAATGGCGTATGTTAAGGAAGGACTTATATGTCAAATTTAATGCAGGTAGAATGGATGATGTAACCGGATGCTTAATAGAATTAAGAAAGTTAGGCGAACCTTGTGTGGAAACGTCAGATTTTGAACTTTAATTTTTTAAATAATACTAATATAGAGCATATGAGCACCCTTCGGGGTGCTCTTCTAATGTTAATTTTCATACAGCATGCATAGCACCAGCGTAGTCTCTTGCGTAAGACTTACTTTCAGCGTTGGCAATCGGCTGTCACTTATAGTGCCGGCAGGACTGTAATTTATAATACTGAGAAGAATGAGAGGTGGTGAGCCCGATGGCAAAAGGAAAATATGAATATTGGCTGACACCAGAAGGCTTACTGAAACTGGAAGGTTGGGCCAGAGATGGACTGACAGATGAACAAATCGCTCAGAATATGGCGATTGGCTACTCCACACTACAGACATGGAAAATGAAGTATCAAGACATTCGAGACACCCTAAAAAGGGGCAAAGAGGTTGTTGACCTTCAGGTGGAAAATGCCCTACTCAAACGTGCTCTCGGCTATGAATACGAAGAAGTATCTGAAAAATATGAATCAGGAACACTGACTGAAAAGAAAGTGACTAAAAAGCAAGTGGTTCCAGACACTACCGCGCAGATCTTCTGGCTTAAGAACCGACGACCAGACAAGTGGAAAGATAAGCAGGATGTTCAGGTATCTGGAGAATTAAAAGAAGAGCAGACAAAGCTGGATGATCTGATCAGACAAATTCGCGGAGGCGGATAATGAGTGCGGAAAGATTGGTGCTTTCCGAGAAGTACAAAGCTTTCCTGAAATGTAATGCCCCGGTTGAATTCCTTGAGGGAACCACGGCGGCAGGAAAAACAACAGTTGGACTTTTTAAGTTTATGTGCAAGGTTGCAGAATCTCCCAAGAAATTACATATTCTGGCGGCTAAAGATATTGGAACAGCAGAAAAGAATATCATCAACAAGGATTTAGGAATTGTTGATGATTTCGGAATTTTGGTCCAGTACAACGGAAATGGCACCAAAGACGATAAAATCCCACACATCCTATTCAGAACCAGCAAAGGCAATAAAATTGTCTATGTCATGGGTTATGGCGATAAAAAGAAGTGGCAAAAAGCTCTTGGCGGTCAGTACGGATGCTTATACATTGACGAGATCAACACAGCAGACATCGACTTTGTACGTGAAGCCTCTATGCGCTGTGATTACCTCATGGCAACTCTCAACCCAGATGATCCAAGCCTGGATGTGTATAAAGAATACATCAACTGCAGCAGACCTCTTACAGAATGGGAACAGGATACTCCACAGGAAATAAAAGATGAGCTAAAAGAAGAACCAAAACCCGGCTGGGTACATTGGTTCTTTTCTTTTGATGATAATGCCGGACTTCCGGAGGAAAAGAAACAACAGATTATCCAGAACACGCCGAAAGGCACAAAGATCTGGAAAAACAAGATTCAGGGTCTGCGAGGAAAGGCGACCGGTCTGGTATTCCCAAATTTCAACAGAAAACAGCATGTCGTATCAGAGAAGCGGGTGAGAGCCCAGATGGCAGCAGGAAAGCTGAAGTTCAAAAAGTTCACCTGCGGCCTGGATACATCTTATTCCTCAAAATCCCCGGATACAATCGCAATGATATTCCAGGGGATTACAGAAGATAGGAAATTGATCACGCTGGCTGAGAAAGTGTATAGCAATAAAGATCTGGATCAGCCGCTTGCCCCTTCCGATACAGCCGTAAAATTCATAGAGTTTTTGGAAAAATGCCGGAAGGACTGGGGATTTGCGAAAGATACATTTGTTGACTGCGCAGATGCAGCCACGATCACAGAACTTAGAAAGTATAAACGTCTCCATGGCTGTATGTACAACTTCATAGAATCCTACAAAAAAGTAGAGATCCTGGACAGAATCAAGCTGCAGCTTGGCTGGATCCAGCAGGACTGCTATCTGGTTGTAGATACATGTACCAATCACATAGCTGAATTGGAGAAATACTCCTGGGATGAGGAAAAAGATATCCCAGAAGATAAATATAATCATACTATAGATTCTTCGTGCTATGCATGGATCCCATACCGGAATATGGTTGGCTTTGAAACGGAGGAACAGAAAAGGTGAAATGGATGGAAAAACTGAATGAAAATATAAAAAAGACTGTCCGGAGTTGGCTGAATGTTACTCCGGCAACTCCTTATAATTTCCAGATTAATGAGATGATAGACTTTGAAGGTCATGCGATCCGCAACCGGATCTGGTACAGAGGAGATGGCAATGAACTGGAACAATTGTACCGACAGAGCAGAGAAAACGCAGACCGACATAAATTCTGGGCAAGCAGGTGCACATCTGGAATGGATATGAGAAAGATTCATACAGGCCTGCCAGGACTGATTGTACGGACACTTGTCTCTGTAGTCCTGCCAGACATGAACGAGTTTGAATTTAAAGCACCGGCACAGGAGCAGATCTGGAACGAGATAGAGAAAGACAATAATTTCCGGAAAAAGATGGAAAGCGCGCTGAAAGAGGCACTGTATATAGGCGATGGAGCCTTCAAGATGGCTATTGATACGACTATTAGTGATTATCCAATTTTGGAATGGTATCCGGGAGACAGAGTAGAATTTATATATCAGAGAGACCGGATTAGGGAGATTGTGTTTAAGACGCCATACCCGGAAAAAGGCCGGACATATGTACTGAATGAGCGATATGGTTACGGTTACATCGTCAATGAGTTGTATCTGGACAATAAATTGGTAGACATCAAAACTATCAAGGTTACGGAGAAACTCACAGATATAACATTTGATGACTCTGTGATCTTTGCAGTGCCATTTATGGTAAATGAGTCAGCAAAATACGAAGGAAGAGGTGGTAGCATCTTTGACGGAAAGCTGGACAACTTCGATTCTTTTGATGAAACATGGAGCCAGTGGATGGACGCACTGAGATCCGGAAGAGCAAAGACTTATATTCCGGAATGCCTGGTTCCTCATGATCCGGAAACAGGAATGCTTATCAAACCAAATCCTTTTGATAACAGATATTATGCTGCGGAAGGAGACATGAGAGAAGGGCAGAAGAACCAGATCTTTACAGATCAGCCAGCAATTCCTCATGAAAGCTATCTGGCATCCTACGTGACCGCACTGGATCTTTGCCTGCAGGGAGTGATCAGCCCGTCTACCCTGGGAATTGATACAAAGAAACTGGATAATGCAGAAGCCCAGAGAGAAAAAGAAAAGACAACACTTTATACCAGAAATGCCATTGTGGAAGCGATGCAGGAAACAATCCCGGAAGTTGTTGCGATGTGCATCAACGCATACAACATCCTGCTACATGGCGGAACGAAAGAAAAAGTAGAAGTCAATATCCCGTTTGGAGAATATGCAAACCCGAGCTTTGAGAGCCAGGTTGAAACCGTAGCAAAGGCAAAACAGGGTGGAATCATGAGCATTGAGCGCTGTGTAGAGGAACTTTATGGTGACAGCCTGGATGAACATTGCAAGGAAGAAGAAATAGCCCGCTTAAAAGCAGAACAGGGCATACAGGATGTGAAAGAACCGGCAGTTAACATGGATGCTGGTGATTTTCATGTAGATATGACAGGAGGAGATCAGGATGAAAGTAAGAGTAGGCCCCAGAATGTATCAGATGAGCAAAAAGAGGTACCGGGAGCTCCTGGAAGTAGCCAGGCAGCAGGTCCTTCCGATAGGAGTGTACGCAATTGAGAAGAATGATTATGCAGAACTCCGAAATGACCATTGCGCCAGCACAACAAAATTAAAAGCTACAGTGCGGGAATTCCGACAGCAGGGATTCAGAGTTCACTATAACAGCAGGTAAGAAGTATGGCAAAAATAAACGATGAATACGACATCGGAGCTGCTTTTGAAGCAATAGAAAATGAATTGATGGCATCTATGATCCGGAATATGGAATCTCACAAGCAGGAAGAGATCGATGAGGACAAGCAATGGTCCATGTGGCAGGCAGAAATGCTGAAATCCTTGGAAAAGTATAAGCATGAGAATAAAAAGAAGTACGGGAAGCAGTTTAAAGACATCAATGCAAAAATTGCAGAGCTGATCCGGACTGCAAGATCCGAAGGGAACATGCAGCAGGAGATAGCCATCCTGAATGCCATAAAGAAAGGCTTCCCGGCAAAGAAGGTACGCAAAGGCGGTACCGCAGAGTTCTTCAAACTGAATGACCGGAAACTGGAAGCCCTGATCAAAGCCACGACAGATGACATGAAGAAAGCGGAGACAGCAGTTCTCCGTATGGCGAACGATCAGTACCGGAAGGTTATCTATAACGCTCAGGTATACGCCAACACAGGCGCAGGAACCTACGAGAAGGCTGTAGATATGGCAACCAAGGACTTCCTCAAAGCCGGTCTGAACTGTGTAGAATATGCCAACGGTGCCAGACACACCCTTGCAGACTACGCAGATATGGCAATCCGAACTGCCACGAAAAGAGCTTACCTGCAGGGAGAAGGAGAGAAACGAAAGGAATGGAAGATCTACACAGTGATCATGAACAAACGTGGAAATCCCTGTCCCTTATGTCTCCCCTTCGTAGGAAAAGTTCTTATAGATGATGTTTGGAGCGGAGGTCCAAAAGATGGAATATCCCCGGTAACAGGAGTGAAATACCCTCTGATGAGTACAGCAATAGCAGCGGGGTTATACCATCCAAGATGCCGAGATAGTCACACGACATACTTTGAAGGAATCAGCACCCCGCCTGATGGGAAATACACCAGGGAAGAGCTTAACGATCTCACAGAGAAGAACCTCAGGCAGGAACGGCAGCAGTATGCGGCAAGGCAGGAGAAGAAATACAGCAGATTATCAGAACTTTCCCTGGATCCGGAGAATCAGAAGGAATATGCTGCCAGACGGGAAGAGTGGAAACATGTTCGAATGAGAACTGGCAATATGAATAGTCAGGAATATGCAGAATTCAAAAGACCGCTTGCAGATTTCCGTGCAGTTCCTCAGGAACAGGTGGTTAATTTGTTGCGTGATGAATCACAGACATGGATCAAGGATCTGGCAGAAAAAGAAAAGCATGCGATTAAAAAATATACTTTCAACTCTGGAGATCAGAAACCTAACAGATTTTTTGAACGTTTGAATGCGATGCTGAGAGGCGATATACCAGAAGACAGTAAATTGCAAGAATATGCCGAAACGATTTCTAAAGCTTTGAAAAAGAATACCATTAAACATGATATAATTGCTTATCGTGGAATGACAATAGATCCATCTGATGGAATCCCAATCAATGGGTTATATAGACCAAAACAGTTTTTTAGTACTTCAATAGTAAAGGACAGGGCGCTGAACGGGGAATATAAGGTTGTAATTTATGTAAAAAAGGGATCCTCTGGTGCATACATAGAGAATCTGAGTTACTTTCAAAGTCAAAGAGAGCTTTTACTTGACAAGGATAATATTTACAGAGTATTATCAAGAAAAGGAAAGGTAATAGAACTAGAGGTGATCTAAGGTGGATAAAGAAAAGAGTACTATTGAATATGAAAAAGCACTGAAAGAACGGGAAAAAACATGGGAAAATGAATCTATGAAGGCCTTTCCATTATCAGAAGAAGAAATTGAGCGTTTGAAAAAAGAAGGACGGATTTAAAATGGATGATTTCAGAATCATTTACAAAATACTTCGGATACTGCAGAAGTCAATGGATCTGGAAGAATTTGACAAAAGCAGTATATCTGCTGAAATATTAGGTCTGTCTATACCGAAGTGGAACAGAATTATGGCAATGCTGTTGAATGAAGGATATATATCAGGCGGTGAAACCTGGAATGCTATGGACTGCGGATATCCCAAAGTAGCGTTGACCAGACCGGAACTTACTTTAAAAGGCCTGGAATATCTGGAAGAAAATAGCTTAATGAGAAAGGCAGCAGACCTTGCAAAAGGAATAGTAGGAACAGCATCAAATATGATATAAGTACCACCAGTCAGAAATGGCCGGTGGTATTTTTATACCCATTTTTAAGAAAGAGAGGATATAAGGAATGAAAAAAGTTATTGCAGTCATAACACTGGCGTGTTTTATCTGTGCTGCCTTTGCTGGATGCACAGAAGCAGATCAGGTATCACAGAACATTTCGCAGGAAGCAGATAATTTCAACGTCACAAGGAAGCTCACTGTTCTGAATGCCAGGACAGACACCATTCTGTTAGATCTGACGGGGACATTTGCCTTGAAGAATAATTCTGATAATGAACTGGAAGTGATTATCGAAACAGCAGAAGGAAAATACCAGAAAGATTATGTATATTTGAATGATTATACGATGTATGTAGTGGAAGATGTTTCCGGAGCTGACGTAGATAAATACCATTATGAGATCAATTTCCTGCCAGAGTGGGGATTGAAAGTTACGCATAACAAATAGGAGGATTGAGAAAATGAAATTTAAAGAAGCATTTGAAGAGATGAAATCAGGAATTCCAGTAAAACTCCCGTCATGGGCTGGCTATTGGTGGTGGGATGAAGAATCCCAAACAATCCTTATGTACACAAAAGATGGTGGTTGTTTGGATATAAGAGAAACACAGAATGTGGAGTATACGCTTAAAAACATTCTTTCCGATGAGTGGGTTTATGCGGATAGTCTGAACTGCCCGATTCTTGGCGGAGAAGCAACATTCTCTTTTGGAGAAGCAATTAAGTACCTGAAAAGAGGCATGAAAGTAGCAAGAAAAGGCTGGAATGGAAAGAAACAGTACATTCAGCTTGCAACTGGAATCTCATACAAAACTGCTGATAATGAGATTGTAAATTGCGAACATGACTCAATTGGAAATAAAGCCATTGCTTTTGTCGGAACATCTGGTGTACAGATGGGATGGTTAGCGTCACAGGCCGATATGCTTGCAGAAGACTGGATTTTTGCAGAGTAATTGCGCCGGCGCAATTGAGAGGAGGTGAGCAGGATGAAGATTAGAGTTACACATGACTTCTATGACAAGGAAAATGACCTGGAACTTCGAAAAGCCGGGGATGAGTACGAAGCTCCGGAAGAAAGAGGCAGATACCTGGTAGATTTCCGAGTAGCGAAAGAGATTACAGATCAGAAAGGCGGTGATCCAGAATCTCCCGCTGAGGCGTAGGGTGAAACGCCTTATTTTTATGCCCGAAGGCTTAAAACTACACGGAGACACCGGGTTATCAACTGTTCATGTGAGACACACGTAAAACTGTATTAGTGCAGACAGCACATAAAAAACTGTAAAGGAGCATGTAGAGATGTTTAAGAGATTTAGATGTAGATTACAAATGAATCTGCAGACTTTTGCGGAGGGCGGCGCTGGTGACAGCGGTGCAGCAGGCGGCACAGGCTCTGAAGGTGGAACACCACCGGCAGGACCACAGACACCTCAGTTTGATTATGATAAACTTGCAAACTTAATTGCAGGAAAACAGACAGTAACAGAAGAATCTGTCCTGAAAGGCTATTTTAAACAGCAGGGCCTTTCAAAAGAACAGATGGACCAGGCAATTGCGTCATTCAAACAGCAGCAGGCAGCAAACACTCCTGATGTGGCGGGGCTGCAGAACCAGATCACAGAGGCTCAGAACCAGTTGACTGCGGCACAGGCAGCGGCTCAGCAGGCACAGGTGGAAGCTGCAGCAACCATGACAGCTGTTTCTTTGGGCATTGACGCAAAAACAATTCCATACGTCCTGAAACTGGCAGATCTTACCAAGACTGTAGGACAGGATGGAAAAATTAATGAAGAAACAATAAAAACAGCATTGAATGCTGTACTGGAAGCTGTTCCGGCATTGAAACCTCAGGTAGATGGAAAAGCCGGATTCACACAGATTGGAACCGGCGGCAATCCGACACAGCACCCACAGCAGACAACAGTAAACCAGACAGCGGTACCAACAAAACGATGGAACCGTTTTAACAATTAAGATGTGTCCGACTCGGATACCACACTACAGAAAGAAGGTATAAGACATGGCATTAAATTATGCAGAACAGTGGAGCCCTGAACTCCTCGAAATCCTGATGCAGGGAACCTTGACATCTCCATTTGTGACCAGCAATGTAAGATGGCTGGATGCAAAAACATTCCATTTCACACAGATGAGCACATCCGGCTATAAGAATCACAGCCGTGAAGGTGGATGGAACAAAGGTACATACGCCCAGACTGATGTACCGTACACATTAACTCATGACCGTGATGTGGAATTCATGGTAGACAAAGCGGATGTAGATGAAACCAATACTACAGCATCCATTCAGAATATTTCCCGTGTATTCGAACAGACATGGGTAGTTCCGGAAACAGATGCGCTGTTCTTCTCTAAAGTCGCCCAGGCAGCTCAGAAGACAGATGGTTATCACAGTTCTACGGCAGCAGCTACTTACACAAAAGCAAAGGTGTTCGGTATGTTGAAAGACATCCTTGCAAAAGGAAAACTCAGAAGATACAAAGCAAACGGATCGCTGATCATGTATGTTCGCAGTGAGATCATGGATGCTCTGGAACAGTCTACAGAGTTTACTCGTAAGATCGAAATGACTCAGATTGCAGAGGGCGGCATGGGAATTGAAACCAGAGTAACAGACATTGACGGCGTGCCGATCATGGAAGTTATCGATGATGAACGTTTTTATGATGCATTCGACTGGGAGCCGGAAGGCGGCGGATTTACACCATTGAAGAAGGTTACAGCTGGAAGCGGTGTTGAGGCAGTAACCGGCGCACATAAGATTAACGTTCTTGTTGCTTGCGGTCAGACATGTAAGACCGTACCGAAGATTAACAGTATTTATTACTTTGAACCGGGTGTGCATACAAAAGGAGATGGATATCTGTATCAGAACAGATCTCTTTCTGATGTATTTGTATTCCCGAATGGTCGTGACGGAAAGATTGACAGCATCTATGTAGATGTAGATACTACAGAGGTTGCCTGATCGGAGGGCGTCATATGAGATATAAATCATATGCAACAGAAAGCTATTACCTGGATACCTATGAAGGAATTCTGATACCTGAAGATGAAATAGAAAAAGCATTAAAGCAGGCAAGCAGACATGTAGATTCCCTGACCTACAACAGGATTGTAGGCCGGGGTTTTTTAAATCTTGCGGAATTTCAACAGGAAATTATCCGGGAAGTTATATGCAGACAGGCAGAATTTGAGTATGAGAACGCAGACGAAATAAGCAGTGTCCTGTCCTCTTACAGTATTAACGGCGTATCTGCCCAGTTTGGCAGTTCATGGAATATATTTACAGGCAAAGGTATCGCAATGAAAAGAGATGATTACGCACTTCTCTGCCAGACTGGTCTTTGCTGCCGGTTAGCGAGGTGATTATATGAAATATCCATGTCTGGTACCCAGACGGTTATGTAAAATAGATATCAGCCTGTCGCTTGACAGAGAAGGTTTAAATGAGTACGGAGAACCGCTGGAACCTATACAGTATTTAGGAAAATGTAATTATCAGGATAAAGCCCGGACAGTGTTGACTGCTGAAAAGAAACTGATCCGGATCACAGGGACAGCCTTGTTTTGCGGGGATATCTGCCCGGAGCTCCCCGTTATATCCGGTGGGGAAGCCATGATATTTGGAGTAAAAAGAAGAATCGAACAGGGAACTAAAGCACGGAATCCAGATGGATCTGTAAACTATACGGAGGTACTGTTGGTATGATCAAAGTAAATTCGACTATCAATCTGAACCTTCCGAAGATCCGTGAGCTGACAGAAGCGCAGGTAACAGCCTTGGAAGAGACGGCAGAGGCGTTACATACAGAGGTTGTGCAGGCACAGGTATTTCCAAGAGATACTGGAAATTTGCAGAATGAAAGCACTTTTGTAGACGCTTCGGCAAGCAAGCAGGGAAAAGTTTCTATCGTTTCCACAACACCTTACGCCCGTCGCCTCTATTTTCATCCGGAATATCATTTCCATACAGACGAAAATCTGAACGCCAAAGGCAAATGGTACGAAGACTGGCTCCCGGGAGGAAAAGAAGCGGACTATTGCACAAATGCATTTAAACGGATCTACAGGAGGTTAACAGGGATATGACATTAGCAGATGTGAGAGATTATATTGCTTCTCTGAACATGTCCGAACATGTATATATGGGAAAACTTCCAGATAAGGAAGAGAAATCTATCGGAGTATACAACAGCAAACACCAGTATCCTCGACATGTAGCACTTGGAGGCCCTGATCAGGAAGGATACGGGCAGAAATTCGTAACATTACTGGTACATTGGAACAAATCTCCAAGAGACGCGGAAAAGGTATCTGCAGAGCTGTTTGACAAGCTCAGACGGGTAAGAGATACAACTATTAATAATAAAACCATTAAATTCATTCAGCCACTCTATGAACCTCAGGATGTTGGGACAGATGATTCCGGTATCTATGAAATGGTAATAGAGATGGCTGTTATTTTCGAGAAAAAGAAAGAAGGCGAATGATTATGAAAATGAATCTGCAGAAGTTTGCAGGAAAAACAAACGTATTTCCGGTCCTGGACAATGAGTTCAAAGTTGGAGCAGCAAAAGAAACTGCAACCGTGATCGCGGATATGGAAACCTTTGCCGTAGAGTTCAGTAACGGTATTGAGACATGGACACCTATGGATACAGAAGGATGGCAGAGAGGATTAATGACCTCGAAGAGCATCAAGATAACTCTTTCCGGAAAAAGGAATATCGGTGATACTGGTAATGATTTTGTTGCCGGAAAGGCATTTAAGATCGGCCATGACGCAGAAGGCTATTTTGAATGGAAACATCCGGACGGAACTACAATTTCCTGGACAAATGTAATCTTTGACGTGAAGAACAACGGAGGTGGTGATTCTACAAATGTAGGTGCCCTGGAAGTTGAGATCAACGGTAACGGTAAACCAACAATCGTACCAGCAGCATAAACCATGCCCAGAGAAAAGGAGAAAAATATGGCAAAAGTAGTAAATATTACAGACAAACTGGAGTTTGATGTAGATCCGACACTTGCGGTCGGGAATCTGAAAGTGAGAGTAAGATCCGATGCGGAAACAATGCTGAAACTGATGGGAACACTCAGTAAAGGGGAGGACTTGAACACGATCAACGAGGCTTTAGGCCTGCTTTTTAGCGAAAAGGACCTGACAGCAATCTGCAAGTATAAAAAGGACGGAAAGAAGCTGTCCGCAAAGTCTTTGATGCTGATTGTAAACACAGCTATCGAGCTTGTGACAGGAGAAGACGGGGGAGAGCAGTGACCCATGCTATGACTTGCTTGACGACTTCGATCTGATCGTCAGCAGTTTTCAGTCACAGTATGGGTTGAGATTATCCCGTGAGTTGCCGGCAGGAATGAAGTGGGCTGAGTTTGCCAGCCTTCTTTCTGGTCTGGGACCAGATACAGCTCTGGGACGGATTGTAGCTATCCGGACAGAGGATGATAAGAACGTTCTGGAGAATTTTACTCCGGAACAGCACCGGATCCGGAACGAATGGAGATACCGGCGTGCAAAACAGATCGCAGCTACTGCAGACAGAGCACAGGTTGAGGCACAACTGGATGCTATCAAAATGGGATTCCTGAGCCTGGAAGGCCTGGGTCCACGATAGGGGTGAGTAGAAATTGAGAGAAAGAAAATAAGATGCCCATACTGCGGACATGAACAGAAAATACAGTATGCCCCGAATGCAGAATGTAGGGGCGTGTTTATTAAGTGCCAGGCGAGGCACTGTAAGAAAATATTTGAAATTATATTAGGCAAGTAGTGCCATTGTGCCGATGCCTCAAAAAGGCAGGTGGTACATATGGCAACAAGCATTGGCCAGATTGGCCTTGATCTGGTTGTTAACGAAGGCTCGTTCCGGACGCAGATGTCTGGAATACAGAACCTTGCAAAAAAGGCAGGCGCCGCTCTGGCAGGAGCATTCGCCGTAAAAAAGATCGCAGACTTCGGGAAGTCCTGTCTGGATCTTGGATCTGACTTGGCAGAAGTACAGAACGTTGTTGATGTAACCTTCCCGAATATGTCAGCCCAGGTTGACAAGTTCGCTCAGTCTGCACTGAAGGCGTCAGGCCTAAGCGAGACCATGTCGAAACAGTACACGGGTACATTTGGCGCCATGGCGAAAGCTTTTGGTTTTAATGAAAAGCAAGCATACGACATGGGCACAGCCCTGACGTCTCTGACCGCAGATGTAGCGTCCTTTTACAATCTGAGCCAGGATGAAGCTTATACAAAGCTTAAGTCCGTATTTACGGGTGAGACGGAATCACTCAAGGATCTCGGCGTTGTCATGACACAGACAGCGCTGGACAGCTATGCTCTTGCAAATGGATATGGCAAGACCACAGCACAGATGACGGAGGCTGAAAAGGTCTCTCTGCGGTATGCGTTCGTTCAGCAGCAATTATCAGCAGCATCCGGTGACTTTGCCCGGACATCCGTATCATGGGCAAACCAGGTCAGAGTGTTAAGCCTGCAGATTGATTCCCTGAAAGCTTCAATTGGTCAGGGACTGATCAATCTATTCACGCCAATTATACAGGCAGTCAATACTCTTCTGGGCAAACTGGTCACCCTTGCAAATGCGTTCAAAGCATTCACAGAGCTAATCACTGGGAACAAGAATTCCGGTGGAGGAAGCACACAGATTGCAGCAGCAGGTACAGCAGCGTCGGATGCAAGCACAGGTCTACAGGACGCTACAAATGCAGCGAATGACACGACATCCGCCGTAAAGAAAACCGGAAATGCGGCGCAGAAGGCTGCAAAGCAGATGCGGTCCCTGATGGGATTTGACAAAATTCAAAAGCTGTCAGATTCTTCTTCTGGAGACAATGCAACAGGAAACACGCCTTCAGCAGGTACAGGAAACCTGGGCAGTACAGTAGACTTCGGAAATCTCGCAAAAGGAGACACTGTAATTGACAAAACGGACAAAAAGCTATCGGGCCTGCTGAAACGGTGTAAAGAACTTGCAGCGATATTCAAAAAAGGATTCAAAATAGGATTTGGAAATTCCGAAAAAAAGATTGAATCTATTATCAAAAGCATCAAGAGCATCAGAAAAAATCTGAAAGAGATCTTTTCTGATCCCTCAGTGACGGCATCAGCTAACAAATGTGCAGAGGCTATCATAGAAGCCTTTGGGAAAAGCACTGGCTCTATGACGCGAATCGGTATCACGATTGCGGACAATTTAATCGGCGGTGTAGATAAATATCTTGAAAAAAGCAAGGAGTACATCAAAAAAAGAATTGTATCTATTTTTGATGTGACCAGTGAAATTGCAGAAATCAGAGGAAATTTTGATACAGCTTGTGCAGATATCTTTGATGTTTTCTCTGGAGATGATGCCAAGGGGATTACCGCTGATATTATCGAGATATTTAATGACGCCTTTCTTGGAGTAGCAGACCTCACTTTCAAATTTGTCAGGGATATTGATACACTGCTTTTTACACCAGTTATTCAGAACACTGACAAAATCACACAAACACTGGAAGGATCCCTTGCCAGATGGAAAATTGTTTTTGACACGCTTGCTCAGAGCGTTACAGAAACATTCGACAAAATTAATCAGGTATACGATCAATACTTTAAACCGTTTATAGATTCAATTGCACAGGGGCTGGCAGATATTAGTGGTGCTTTCCTTGACACTTATAATACATATATATCCCCTGCCTTGGATTACTTGGCGGATAAATTCAGCACAGTATGGTCAGAACATATACAGCCGGCTCTCAACGGAATCCTTGAATTATTAGGAAAAGTATTTGAAAACCTGCAGGCATTATGGGAAAACCTTATCGTACCGTTCATCGACTGGATTGTCGAGAATATCATGCCGATTCTGGGACCGATTATTGCAGTACTGGGAGGCATGATCCTTGACTTATTTGGCGTTGTAGGAGATGTTATCACAGGAGCAACAAATATCCTGGGAGGATTTCTGGATTTCTGCACAGGAGCTTTTACTGGTGATTTCGGAAAGTGTTGGCAGGGAATAGGCGAAATCGTAGAAGGTTTTCAGAAAATTGTAGAATCTGTATTTGGATTTATCTGGAATAACATACTAGAGCCGTTCGATAATTTCCTGACAGGAATATTTGAAAAAGACTGGTCAAAAAGCTTTGGCATATTTGGAAAAGTTCTGAATGGATTTTTTGGAGCTGCCGGAAGAACCGTAGGCGGTGTAAAAAAAGTGCTCAAAGGACTGATTGACCTGATCACAGGAAGCTTTACAGGAAACTGGAAAAAGGCGTGGGAAGGAATCAAGGAAATCTTTGCCGGAATCTGGGAGGGCCTGTCAGGCATATTAGAAGGCCCGATCAATTTAATAATAACTGCTTTTAACGCTGTTATTGGAATTATCAACGGGTTAATTAATAAGATTAACTCTATATCGTTTCGAATCACGGTACCAGACTGGGTACCAGGGGTTGGCGGCAAATGGTGGGGATTTAACGGCTTTGGAATCCCCAATATTGGTACAATACCATACTTGGCACAGGGCGGTTACGTGAAACCAAATACACCACAGTTGGCGGTGATCGGTGATAACCGCCACCAGGGCGAGGTTGTAGCTCCCGAGAACAAATTAAAAGAAATGGCCATGGCAGCAGTACAGGCAGCGGGATCAGGAGTAAGCAGAGATGAACTGGAATCTATCATCAACCGTGCAGTAATGAGAATCATTGCAGCATTGGCAGATATGGGATTTTACCTGGATTCTGAACAGGTTGGAAGAGCCGCACGAGCAGCACAGGCAGCTGCAGACCGTAGATTTAATACAGTAGAGGTAGGATGATGGGAAAAATTATATGGTCAGGAAATACGATTTTACCGGCGCCAACTTCCATGAGTGTTTCGGACGAAATTATCTGGACCTCCGATACTGGAAGAACATTATCCGGATACATGATTGGGGATCCGGTAGCAGAGAAGAAAACGGTATCTTGGAAATGGGAGTATCTTACAGAGGCAGAGATGCTCCTGATCAAGAATACTCTTGTTCCGGGATACTTCCCGGTTTCGTTTCACGATGACGGAATAGACGTCACCATAGAAGCTTACCGGGGAACTCTCACAAAAGAATGCCTGGGACGGCTCTCAGGAATTTATTATTATAAAAGCGTCTCAGTTGACGTTGTACAGAGGTAATAAATATGGTTAATACATCAGCAGAATACAAAACAGCAATATTGAACAACAGGATACTCCATCATGAAGCTATCATAGAGTTTACAGATGGGACAACTCTTACACCGAAGGATATTGATCTGTACACATTTAAGATCGCAGAAAATACATCAAACCAGAACAGCTTTGATATTGGCTCCGTAATAGCGAAGCAGCTGAACTTGAAAATCAGCAATATTGATGGGGAGTACAGCAAACATAAGTTCTCAGGCGCAAAGATTACAGCCAGGGTAGGACTGGAGATTTCTGAAAAAACGGAATGGATAAAGAAAGGTGTATTTTATGCAGAACCCGGAAGCTTTTTAGGGGATACAATAAGCGTTGCTGCATATGACAGCATTATGAAGTTCGATACTCCGTATAGTGAGAGCACATTAAAATATCCAGCTACGCTTGGTGAGATAGTAAGAGATGCCTGCAGTGTGTGCGATGTAGCAATGTCTGCGGATCTTGCGTCATTCCGACAGAGCGATTTTATTGTACAAAACAGACCCTCCGATTCATCTCTGACCTTCCGGCAGGTACTTCAGTACGCTGGAGAAATAGCATGTCTGTTCTTTAAAATGAATGAGGACGATCAGCTGACGGCTTCCTGGTATGACACAGATCTGCTTGAATCAGAAGAAGAAAGCGCTATAAAGATTGAACATTACACAGGAACTATAGAGACAGATGATGTAGTTATAACCGGAGTGCATGTTGTTGAAGAAGGCTCTTCAGAAGACGATGATATAGAATACGACTATGGCAAGACAGGATACGTTCTTGAAATAAAAGAAAACAAATTGATTCAGAACGGAAAAGGGAGCCCTGTAGCTAAATACGTAGGCACACAGATAAATGGCCTTATATTTCGCCCGATGTCGATTAAATGTCAGGGAGACCCTGCCAGAGAAGCTGGAGATATAGCTGTAGTAACTGATCGAAAAGGATATAAATACAAAACAATCCTGACAGGAGTTACTTATACAGCAAAAGCGCAGCAGGAATTGACTTGCGGAGCAGAGAGCCCCGCACAGCAGTCTGCAACACGCTACAGCAAAGCTACGCAAGTATACAGGGAACTCAGAAAGACTATCCGGCAGCAGAGAACAGAATTTACAAAAGCTCTTGAATCACTTCAAAACGCCATGGATGAGAAAGAAGGACTGTACCCTGTCACTGAAGTATTAGAAAATGGTAGCAGGATTTTATATTTCTGCGATCATAGAACCCTTGAAGAATCAAAAGTAGTGATAAAAATGAATGCGGAAGGCTGGGGAATGTCCACGGATGGCGGCAAAACCTGGAATGTCGGAGCACTGGTTGATGGCACCACAATAACAAAGATATTAAATACAATCGGAATTAATGCGGACTGGATTAATACAGGAACCCTTTCAAGCAAATATATTGACGCAAGAGGCCTGACAGTCTTTGATTCTGAAGGGAAAAATGTAACTTTTAAAGTCACAGAGAACGGGAAAATAATTGTACTTCCAGAAGCATTCCTCCTTGCAGATAAGTCTATTGATCAGGCGATAATCGAAAAGGCTCAGGAAGAAGCAAAGAAACAAACTGTTTTAAATGTGATTTTGTCAAATGAATACCAGGGCATCCCGACGAATGCTGATGGCAGCTACACAACATTTCCGGAGTGCAGTACAACCCTTCAGACAATGTTTGGGGCAGTGGATGTAACTAATGATGCCGAATATACAATAACCGAGCACGATATTACCGGCGCCTGGGATGCAGACAAGCATACTTATACCGTAACTGGCATATCTGCAGATACCGGATATGTAGAGTTTACTGTATCTTACAACGCTTTATCTGTAAAAAAACAGCTTTCGATTGTGAAACAGAAGCAGGGAATTTCTGGGGTTAATGCAACAATGTATGATATTGAATCCGATACGATGGTAGTAATTCGCACTGCAGATGGAACTTACACACCGGAAACCATTTCATTTAAAAACTATAAAAAAGTAGGCAACACGAAAACACTGCAAGGCGCAAATGTTTTGATTCAGACAACTACAGATGGAAACACTTTCAGTACAATACGTAACATGGTTGTAGCAGACGGCTCAGTTAAAATCTCACTATCTTCCTTAGGCTCAGATGTTACAGCAATTCGATATATATTTAGATCGTCGAACGTGGTAACGCAAACAGTGTTAGACACAATGACAATCCCAGTGATCAACGATGCAGAGCTAACGGAAAAGCAGATATTTAATATACTGACCGACAATGGAACCCGTGATTTGTTAACCTATGTCGATGGCAAGTTGTACCTGAATGGCACATATATCAAAGGCAAAACAGTAAATGCTGACAAACTGAACGTAGAAGATTTAAAATCCGTTGCTGCTGCTATTGCGAATTGGATTATTAAAGATGATTATATCCAGAGCAAAAACGGTAACATAATATTATATTCAGATGGACGCATAAAGATTGGAAATGCTGTATTTTCGCAAAATGACACAGACACCGCGTGCATTATTAAGTATGGACTGCATATTTTTTGCAAAGGTCCCGACAGCGCAGGCTTTTCTGATGGCAGTGGACAGCTGGCTATATCCGGTTTGGACAGTAGCACCAGCGGTCTTTCACTTGTTTTGAAAGACCGAGTTGTGTATAAATTAAGTTCATCATCAAAAAAATATAAGAAACATGTTAAAAACATGACCTCGAATGAAGCCGAAAGACTTTTAGACATTCCGGTCGTGTGGTTCGAGTATAATGAAGGGTATCTGGCACCGGGTGACCGTTTTGAAGGAAAACCGCTTCCAGGATTCTACGCAGAAGATGTGTATGATGCATTCCCAGAAGGTGCAATGCTCAACGAATCCGGTCAGGTAGAAGACTGGAACTACAGAACAGTAGTCCCGGCAATGTTGAAGCTGATACAGGATCAGAATGAAAGAATTAATACATTGGAAGATACAGTGAACACATTGAACGAAAGACTGAACAAATTAGAGGAAATGTTGAAAGGGGTGGTTAAATAATGCTGATTGCGAATTTTACGAAAAAGGATGAGGAAATTTCAATAGATGATGAATTGTGGCAGTATGATTACGGTCAAAAGCTTCAGATTAATGGTTTAAATCTACCCAACGTTTTTGAGGTCCATTTCTTCTGGAAAGGATTGGAAGAAGCAAAAGTTACTACGGGATATACCAAAGACGGGGTATCTTGCGTGGATATCCCGAATGAGGCACTTAAACAGAGGCGTGCAATAAATGTATATATTTATCTTTCCACGCCAGAAGAAGGAGAGACTGTAAACACAGTCATAATGTCAGTGAATAAGCGTCCGATTCCGGAAGAGTTTGAATCTCCGGAGGATGTAGACCTGTTTCATTATACATTGGCAGCAGCCGAAGAGTATACAAAACAGGCAAAAGAAGCTGCACATATGGCAGATACCAGAGCAACCGAGTCGGAATCCTGGGCACATGGGCATAAGCTTTATCCAGAACGGGATAAAGACAATGCAAAGTATTATGTAGATCAGGCAAAACAGGTTGCCACACAAAATGGTTTCTGTCGTATGGAAATACGGGAAGATGGACATCTATATTTGTCTCGCACAGAGAACATCGCACAAAGTTTGAATTTCAAGATAAATGATAAAGGGAGATTGGGGGTTATGATGTCATGATAGAAACAGATTTGGGATGTGTAACTGCCTATGCTGATGCAGTGGCACAGGGTTACACAGGAACTCGTGAAGAATTTGGTCAGGTGCTGGCAAATTTTGCAGATTCCGCAACACAGGTTGCAGCAGACAGGACAGCGGTAGAAGCTGCAAAGGCATCCGTAGAAGAAATGCAGTCAGATGTAACACAGAAACAGGAGACTGTGACTTTAAATATGAATACAGCTGTTGAAGCCGCTGAAAAGGCAAAACAATCCGCAAGTGATGCAGAAGCATCCAACACGGCAGCAGGCAAAATCAAAACCGCCCTTGATGTATCTAACACAACAGCGGCTAAGACCAAAGCAGACCTGGACGCATCTAACACAACAGCATCAGAAACTAAAACCGGATTAGACGCAACAAATAAGACTGCTGCCGATCTGGTTGTATCTCTGGGAGAT
>OLNH01000906.1_pt1 | contig 19715 bp, 17 predicted proteins | sample 1643101 | NCBI WGS metagenome assembly OLNH01 (sample SAMEA3136758, study PRJEB25190) | human gut metagenome | biome: human gut; feature: human-associated habitat; material: faeces | place: Austria | collected 2013
AGTTTATCGGTGACAGGAAGTTTTATATGATGGTTCTGGCTGTGGCTGTTCCGATTATGATCCAGAATGGAATCACGAATTTCGTGAGTCTGCTGGATAATATTATGATCGGACGGATCGGGACGGAGCAGATGTCCGGGGCTTCGATCGTGAATCAGTTGATTTTTGTTTATAATCTGTGCATTTTCGGTGGTGTATCCGGTGCGGGGATTTTTACAGCGCAGTATTTTGGACAGAAGGACCATGAAGGTGTACGCCAGACTTTCAGGTATAAGTTCTGGATGGCTGTAATTTTGACGATTGGTACGATTATTTTGTTCCTGACTGCAGGAGAGAATCTGATCAATATGTATCTGCAGGGAGAGGGAACTGCTCAGCAGGTTGCGGATACATTGAATTATGGAAAGCAGTATCTGACCATTATGTTATTTGGCCTGCCGCCGTTTATGATGGTGCAGATTTATTCCAGTACGCTGAGAGAGTGTGGAGAAACTGTGCTTCCTATGAAAGCAGGAGTTGTAGCGATTTGTGTGAATCTTTTGTTTAACTATCTGCTGATTTATGGAGTATTCTTTTTCCCGAGACTGGGAGTAAGAGGTGCGGCTGTGGCAACAGTACTTTCTCGTTATGTGGAGGCGGCAATTGTAATAGGCTGGACACACAGGCATACGGAGAAGAATGCATTTGCAAAGGGGCTGTACAGCACGCTTAAGGTTCCTGCGAATCTGACAAAGAAGATTCTGGTCAAGGGTACACCGCTGTTGTTTAATGAGACTTTATGGGCTTCTGCCATGGCGATGCTGACTCAGTGTTATTCGATTAGAGGGCTAAATGTGGTTGCTTCCCTGAATATTTCCAATACGATCAATAATGTGTTTAATATCGTATTTATTGCACTGGGAGATTCTGTTGCGATCATTGTGGGGCAGCTTCTGGGAGCTGGTGATATGAAGAAAGCGCGGGATACAGATAATAAAATGATAGCGTTTTCTGTGATGTGCTGTACCTGTGTGGCAATTGTGATGTTTGTTATGGCTCCGCTGTTTCCGATGCTTTATAATACCAATGATGAGGCGAGAGAGCTGGCGAAGTATCTGATTATGATTACTGCGTTTTTTATGCCGCAGAATGCGTTTCTGCATGCGACTTACTTTACTCTGCGTTCCGGTGGAAAGACGATTATTACATTCCTGTTTGACAGTGTATTTATCTGGTGTGTCAGTGTGCCGATCGCGTTTGTGTTGAGCCGCTTTACAGGAATTCATGTGCTGGAGATTTATGCTTGTGTACAGCTGGCAGATCTGATTAAATGTGTGATTGGATTTGTACTGGTTAAGAAAGGGGTATGGCTGCAGAATATTGTGTCATAAGTATCGTGCTCCAAAGTTTTCAGGAGTGTTTTTATGATTGGCACCGTGAATAAAATGATAATAATTCTCAATAACATTTGACTTGACTAACCGATATACTATAGTGTATCATCTATAAAAGTCAGAGGAATACAGCTTACAGAGCTGTTTATTCAATTGATTTTGTGGATTTATTTCTATAATTTATATAGTGAATGAAACACAGCAATTTTTATTCTCTTTGCACTGCATTACATTCAATAACAGAATGCGAGATCAACAGTACAAACTGAGCAGGCGATGCCCGAGAGTATCAGATATCGAGGGCGTGGGGCCGGGCCGCGTAAGTGGCAGCAGATATGAACTTTTCAGACATATCTGTGGGACAGTGTATGTTCCGCAGGTGTGTCTTTTTGTTTATCTGGAAACAGATGTCCGGAAGAAATTTATCTGGTACAGATGTGATCCCGAAGTACAAAAAGACCCCGGGAAGACCGCACTTTGATAAGACATGATCTTAAGAAAGAAATTTTTTATGATCATGACGCAATGTATGTGACATAAGAAGAACCTGTAAACTCAAAGATAAGTAAGAAAAGAGCAGGTAATAAAAAGACCTGAGAGTACTTATGTTTGAAGCAAATTTAAGGAGGTCCTGGTTATGGAACAGACAAGACAATTAAATATGACAGCAATGTCAGCACAGACAGAAAGCAACACGACAACTAAGAAAGATGAGCCTGCATGGGAACACAAGGTGGCAATGAAAGTGTCCGGCGTGAGCATTGCAGTGAATCTTTTACTTTCATTATTCAAATTACTGGCAGGAATCCTGGCTCATTCAGGTGCCATGATTTCAGATGCGATTCATTCTGCATCTGATGTGGGAAGTACTTTCGTAGTAATCGTCGGTGTGAATTTATCCAGTAAGAAATCTGATAAAGAGCACCAGTATGGACATGAAAGAATGGAATGTGTATCCTCCATTATCCTGTCCGGACTGCTTCTGGCAACTGGTATCGGAATCGGTATGAGTGGAATTGAGAACATTATCAAGAGTACATCCGGCGAGAGTATTGCAATTCCGGGAACACTGGCGCTGATTGCAGCAGTTGTTTCTGTTGTGGCAAAAGAGTGGATGTTTTGGTATACAAGAGGAGCAGCGAAGAAGATCAATTCCGGCGCATTAATGGCTGACGCATGGCATCACCGTTCAGATGCAATGTCTTCTGTAGGTGCATTTGTTGGTATCCTTGGTGCAAGACTTGGTTTCCCAATCCTGGATCCACTTGCCAGCGTAGCAATTTGTGTTCTGATTGTGAAAGCATCTGTAGAGATTTTCAAAGATGCAGTAGATAAGATGGTAGATCACTCCTGTGATAAAGAAACAGAGGAGCGCATGAAAAATGTAATCTCCGAAGTAAAAGGAGTGAAAGGAATCGATCTTTTACAGACACGACTTTTCGGATCCAAGATGTATGTGGATATTGAGATTTCAGCAGAGGGAGATATTTCCCTGACTGAAGCACATGAGATCGCGGAGGATGTGCATCATACAGTTGAGAATAGTTTCAGAGATGTGAAACATTGTATGGTACATGTAAATCCGGTGAATGCATAACTATTATAAAAAATAAAGTTTATTTTTTGGCACAGACGCAGTTATTTTGCGTCTGTGTTTTTGTGTTGGTAATAAAAAACAGCAACCTGTGTTCTGTCTCTGAGCTGCAGCTTATCCAGAATAGAACTAAGATAATTTCGCACAGTTCCTTCGCTAAGGAAGAGCTCAGAGGCAATTTCCTTATTGCTGTATCCCTTGGCAATCAGTTCGATGATCTCCAATTCTCTTTCATTAATATCATAAGCACTGTAATCAAACACAGCCGAAGCCTGCAGCAGCTTCGGAATACGGGACACAATCTCAGTACCGAACACTGTCTGTCCGTAAAAAACTGCACGCAGAGCTGGCAGAATACTTGTATAATCCTGCTTAAGCAGATAGCCTTTGGCTCCCAGGCGGAGTGCTTTTATAATGTATTCGTCATCCGAGAATGTAGTAAGCAGCAGGATTTTTGCATGGGGAAATTCCTGCAGGATAATAGTGGAGGCCTCTAGTCCTGACATATTTTTCATGCGAATATCCATAAGCAGGATATCAGGTTGATATTTGCGGTAAAGCTCACAGGCTTCCTTACCGTCGGAACCTGTGGCAAAAACTTTTACATCTTCATTGATTTCCAGAATTGTCTTTAAGGCGCCAGCAACAAGACTGTCGTCGTCTACGATTATAATATTCATAAAAACCTCGTATTGTATTTTTATTTATGAGTAAACGTTTCATTGTAAATTTTCGCTTGCTTAAAAGAGCCTGTATCGTTAAGAAAAATAGAATATATGAAAGATAAGGAAAGATTATTTGACAGAATCTGTCTTAGGTATCGTAATAAAGATACGAAAACCATTTTCTGTGCGAATCTGTATTGTCCCGTTTAAAGAACTGACACGTTCTTTCATGTTCAGAAGTCCAATCCCCGAATCGGATAGATCATAGTGGATATCTGTCCCGTTATCTTCAATACAAAGTTGATACAGCGCCGGATGCTCCCTGATGAGAATTTGAACAGAGTCTGCATTGCTGTGCTTCATAATATTTGCCAGCGCTTCTTTCACAATACTGATAAAGCAGTATTTCACATTCCTTGGTACCTGACCGGAGATATCATAAGTAAGAACTACCGGGCAGAAGGAAAAATCCTGAACCAGGCTTTGGATGGCATGTTTCAGATTGACAGCTTCATCATGCAGATCATGTACACTGGAACGGATACTGTTCATTGCAGAATTTAGCGAAGTTTCCAGATTGTCCAGCAGAGGGGCAGTTCCGGCATCTTTATTGATTGCTTTGACAGCACCAGTAAGCAAAATCGAACGGGAAAGTACATGTCCTACATTATCATGGATTTCTCTTGCAATACGGTTGCGTTCCTTCAGGGTTGCATTGTAGATTTCATAGTTCTGTTTTTCCTGAAGTGCGTGATTCTTTTCTGCGAGCAGGAGCGTTCGTTCTTCACTGTCATCTCTGCTGTGGAGAAAATCCAGCTCCAGTTTCTCATAGTTTGCTGTATTCCGTTCCAGAAGAATTGCCAGTAAAGCACCGAAAACTCCGGCATATATAGTGAAAGCTGGAAATGTCTGTGGATCAGAACAAAAGGCTGCAAATATGTAAGAATAAATTCCGGTGGCCCATAGCAGAAACGGCCACAGATATTGATGCAAAATCACGTAAATGAAAATCGGATAAAATAAAAGAAGTTCTGTCAGTTGCAAAGTTATCAGTCCGTAAATAAGAAACAGAATACTGATTAGAATACGATTTTCAAATACATAACAGCAGCACATCAGGATCATTGTACACAGCAGTGCAAAGATAAAATCGCTGCCAGGTTCAATGAAAAAGAGAGCCAGAAAACTGTATAAAGTTAATATTCCGATATCCTGAAAATAGCGCATGATCTCTACTCCTGTTTTACACAATGAATATAAAATGTATCTTGGATAATCAGTAAATGTTCAGTACCTTCATAGTTATGATAATCATACTATAACCACAATAGAAAATAAATACATATGGCAAAAGATGTGACATTTGTCATGGTGAGAGGATGACAATCTGCACTTGGAGAGAACAGGAAATATGCTTATAATGGAAGCATCAGAGGAGTTATACCGCTGAAATGCTCAGAATATCGGGGAGGTAAAATATGTCACAGAATATTGTTCATATAGAGAATCTGGTAAAGAGATATGGAGATTTGGTAGCACTGAATCATCTGAATCTGGATATCAAAGAGAGAGAAGTTTTTGGTCTGCTAGGTCCGAACGGATCGGGTAAGACTACCGCGATCAATTGCATGTTATCGTTATTGAAATATGATAAGGGAACCATTGAAATCTTCGGAGAGCCGATGAGCCCGGATAATTATCAGGTAAAGAAACAGATTGGGATTGTGCTTCAGAATGTTGCAGTTTTTGAGGAACTGACCGTGCAGGAGAATATTGATTATTTCTGCGGTCTGTACATAAGTGAAAAGAAAAAGAGAAAACAGCTTGTTGAGGAGGCGATTCAGTTCGTAGGTCTGGAAGATTATCGAAAAATGCGTCCAAAGAAGCTGTCTGGAGGTCTTTTGCGGCGCCTGAATATTGCATGCGGAATTGCTCATAAGCCTCGCCTGATCATTCTGGATGAACCGACTGTAGCGGTAGATCCGCAGAGCAGAAATAAAATCCTGGAAGGAATTCAGGAACTGAATCGGCAGGGCTCTACGATCATTTATACTTCACATTATATGGAAGAGGTAGAGCAGATCTGCACCAGAATCGCGATTATGGATCATGGCAGAACTATTGCCTCCGGAACAAAAGAAGAACTGAAACAGATGATCAAAACAGGGGAAACGATCACAATAGAATCGGTGCTTTTGGATGAAAAGAATCTCAGAGAAATTCAGGCTCTGAATCATGTGTTTGATGTACATTATGAGAGCCAGATCCTTACGGTTCGATGTACAGGAGCAAAGCATAATCTGATCCGTATCCTGAATTATCTGCAGAGCCAGGACCTTGCATTTGGAAGAGTATTCTCGGAACTGCCGACTCTGAATGATGTATTTCTGGAAATTACAGGAAAACAGCTGAGGGATTAAGGGGGGAAGGAACAGATGCTTCATTTAGTAATCTATAATGTGAAAGTAAAGCTGAGAAATTTTGGCACAACTTTCTGGCCACTGGCATTTCCACTGATCCTTGGAACGTTATTCTTCTTTGCTTTTGGGAATATCAATGATGCAGATTTTGAGACTGTGCCAGCAGCTGTAGTAAAGGAAGAACACGCAGATCAGGTATTTCTGGCATTCCTGGATCAGATTAAAAATGGCGAAGACCAGCTTCTGGCACCAGAGGAGATGACAGAAGAACAGGCGAAAGAAAAACTGGAAGATAAAAAAGTATCGGGCATCTATTATGTAGGATCAGAGCCAACACTGACAGTAGCAGCGAGTGGAATCGAAGAGAGTATTCTGCAGTCCGTACTTCAGAGTTATGAGAATACCAGAAGTACGGTTCAAAACATAATGAAAACGCATCCGGAAGGAATTATCGAAGGATTGAAAGCTATGATGAAACAGCAGGACGGGGTACAGGAACTCTCCTTAGGCGGCAGAACGATTGACGGAAATGTACAATTCTTCTATGCATTGATCGCTATGGGATGTCTGTATGGATGCTTTATAGGATTTGGTGCAGCAATCAGTCTACAGGCAAATCTGACAGCATTGGCTGCTCGCAGATGTGTAACACCGACACACAAATTAAAGCTGATCCTTTCTGAGCAGATTTCCTCATTTCTGCTGGGCTATGTGGATGTAATAATTCTGCTTCTGTATCTGAGATATGGACTGAAACTGGATTTTCAGGGACAGATGGGACGAATGCTGCTGATCTGTTTCCTGGGATCGCTGATCGGAGTTTCCATGGGAATCTTTGTGGGAAGTTTTGGAAAGATGAAAGAAGGAGCGAAGATCGGGATTATCCTGGGAATCTCTATGATCTGCAGTTTTCTGGCAGGACTGATGAACAACACCATGAAAGATATGGTGGAGAAACACGCACCTTTGATCAACAGGATCAATCCGGCGGCACTCATTTCCGATGCGTTTTACTGCATTAATGTATATGATGATACTGCCCGGTATCACAGAAGTCTGATAACGCTGGCAGTGATGAGTCTGGTGCTGGTGACCGCTTCATTTTTACTGATTCGGAGGGAACGTTATGACAGTATTTAAAGGATACGTGAAAATATTAAAGAAGAATATCGGCCTGGTGATCATGTATCTGATAATCTTTTTCTCTGTGGCACTGGCGTTACAGGCGGCAGCAGGAAAAGAGGGCAGTGACAGTTATCAGAGTAAGAGTGTTGAGATTGGAATCGTAGATGAGGATGGGGGAACTCTGGCCCAGGGACTTGAGGATTATCTGGGAAAGATTCATCACATCACAATGCTGGAGAATGACAGGGAAGTTCTGCAAGAGAATCTGTTTTACAGAAATGTGGAGTATATCGTGCAGATTCCGGAGAATTTTGTACAGTCCTGTATTCTGGATAGTGAAAGACTTAAAGTAACAAAGGTTCCGGGTTCTTATACTTCTTATTATGTAGATCAGCAGATCAACAGTTATCTCAGCATGGCGAGAACATATCTGGCAGCAGGTCTTTCACAGGAGGAAGCAGTGGATGCAATTGCTGCAGAAAAGCATTCAGAAGTACAGACTCTGGCAGGAACTTCCGAGAATGTTACAAAGCCGGGATATCTCTATTATTTCCGTTATCTGCCATATCTGTTTCTGGGAGTATTCTGCTACGTGATGGGATATATCCTGATGGCATTCCGACAGGGAGATATTCAGAGAAGAATGGAAGCTTCTGCAGTATCTGTCAGACGACAGAGTATAGAAGGGCTGCTTGCGATGGGTGTAATGGGACTTGTACTCTGGGGAGTCGGGATTGCAGGTGCCGGGATTATGTACGGCAAAGCTTTCTGGAAGTCTCAGACACCGGGGTATTATATCCTGAATAGCCTGATCATGATGGCAGTGGCATTATCTCTTTCTTATCTGGTAGGAATGTTTGTCAAGAACAGCAACATGCTCAGCGGACTTGCCAATGTAATCTCGCTCGGCATGTGTTTCCTATGTGGTGTATTTGTACCAATGAATGTCATGGACAAAAAAGTACTCAAAGTATCTCAGTTCCTGCCGGTATACTGGTACGAACAGGTTAATGAATTACTGAGCGAATATACCACACTTACGGATAAAGCGAAAGAGCAGATACATATGGCCATGGGAATAGAAGTGCTGTTTGTTGTAGTGTTTGTGTGTCTGACATTGACAGTGGTGAAATATAAAAGACAGAAGTAGGAAATCTGGAAAATGAAAACGAAAAGAGCCCCGGGTAAATTGCCCGGGACTCTTTTTGTTTTCATGGATGTATCAATATTTATGTCTGGTCAGGCTGCTGGTTCCACTGTAGCCGGAACTGCTGTAAGGGTTTCCATTTCCCATACAATTTAATGTATTTTTATTGTTTGAATACAATCTATATCCATAGTAATGACCGCCTCCCAGTGGGATTCTGAAGTAGTATCCATAACTGGTTTTGGTAATCTTATCAATTTTGCGTCTTGTGTATGTGTTAGATCTGGATTGATACATTTTTACATTTTTTCCAGAAAATACAACTCTGCGGGGATAAGGCATGCCTCCCTGTGTATACCAGGTACCTTTAATAAGGCTTAAAGCCTTTTTCTCCTGCGCCTTTGTCGCAGCCTGTATGTTGTATGTAGTGGATGGTACTGCTGTGAGGCAGAGTGCGAGAGCACATACAGCGATTAGTAATCTGATGAGTTTGTTTTTTGATTTTTTCATTTTTCATTTCTCCTTTGCGTAAAAGTGTGTTTAATAGATACTTAAAGCTGATTTTATTATGCAGTATCCTCCCCACAATTTCAAGTACTCAGCAGTTTATATTTCATTTTTGGGGCAGTGATCGTTACGATTTTACACAAATATAACAAAGATATCCTTTAAAATTGATGTTCACAGCTTATAATTCTATAGCAATCCTTGAAAATAATGCATATAAGAGGATTGTTATAAACACTATGACTATAAAAAAGAGTGAGGAATTATCTGATGAAAAAACAACAGAAAAAATCTGAGAAACAAAAGCCACCGGTATATATGATGAACAGAGAATTATCCTGGTTGAAGTTTAATGAAAGAGTGTTGAATGAAGCCGGAAATCCAAGAGTTCCGCTGGCAGAGAGACTGACATTTGCATCTATTTACCAGTCAAACCTGGATGAATTTTACAGAGTCAGAGTGGGAACACTGATGGATCAGATGGAATCATCTGAGGTAATTCGCGAGAATAAAACAAACATGACCAGTGAAGAACAGGTGAAAGCAATTCTTGCTGCGACCAGAGAACTGGATCAGAAGAAGGCTGCAATCTATGAACAGCTTATGGGAGAACTGGAGCCTTATGGAATACGTCTGATCAATTTCAATAGACTGTCAGAGAAGGAAGGAAAGCTTCTGGAGACATATTTTGACCAGGAGATCGCGCCGTATCTGTCTGCAAACATTGTAAGTAAACAGCAGCCATTTCCATTCCTGAAGAATAAGAGTATTTATGCAGTAGCATCACTGATCACAAAGGGAGGAAAAACAAAAACAGCTATTATTCCGTGCAGTAATACAGTATTTAAAAGATTGATCGATATTCCAACCAGAAAGGGTACTTTTATGCTTTCTGAAGAACTGATCCTCCATTTTCTGCCGAAAATGTTCAAAAATTATGAAATCAAAGAGAAATCCCTGATCCGCATTACCCGAAATGCAGACATTGATACAGAAACTATTTATGATGAGGATCTGGATTACAGAGATGCCATGGAAAATCTGATCAAACAGAGAAGACGAATGAATCCTGTAAGAATGGAGCTGTCCAGAGAATTAAACAAAAAGATGATAAGTTCTCTCTGCAAAGAACTTCATGTGGATAAAGAACATGTATTTTTGTCCAGAGTTCCGTTGGACATGTCCTTTGTATTTGGAATTCAGAGTTATCTGAAGAATACAGCCCAGGAGAAGCTTTTCTACCAGAGACGTACGCCGAGAATGACACCTCAACTGGATGACAAGAGCCCACTGATACCTCAGATTCTGAAGAAAGATGTGCTTTTATCCTATCCATTTGAAAATATCAAATCTTTTATCAATCTTCTGGAAGAATCCGCAAAAGACGAGTCAGTTGTGTCGATCAAGATGACTTTATATCGTCTGGCAGATAAGAGTCAGATCGTGGATGCACTTGTAGAGGCAGCAGAAAATGGAAAAGAAGTAGTGGTACTTGTAGAGCTGAGAGCCAGATTTGATGAAGAAAGTAATATCGAATATTCCAGAAAACTGGAAGAAGCAGGATGCAGAGTAATTTACGGACTGAACGGATATAAAGTACATTCCAAACTGTGTCTGATTTCCAGAAAGACAGAGAATGGAGTTTCTTATATCACTCAGATTGGTACAGGAAACTATAATGAAAAAACCTCTGCACTCTATACAGACCTGTCATTACTTACCGGAAACCAGGAAATCGGAAAAGAAGCAGCAGAAGTATTCGCGGCACTTTTAAAAGGGGAGGTTGTTGAAAAATCAAACCTTCTTCTTGTAGCACCGAAATGTCTGCAGAACAGAGTCCTGGATATGATACAGGAAGAAATCGACCAGGTAAAACAGGGAAAAGAAGGGTACATTGGAATCAAGATCAATTCCCTGACAGATAAAGTGATCATCAATAAACTGGTGGAAGCATCCCAGGCAGGCGTCAAAATAGAGATGGTCGTCAGAGGAATCTGCTGTCTGATTCCGGAGATAAAGGGATATACAGAAAATATTAAAGTTGTAAGTATTGTAGGACGATATCTGGAACACTCCAGAATCTATCGTTTTGGTACAAAAGAGCGCGAAAAAATATACATTGCATCTGCTGATTTTATGACCAGAAATACAGTCCGCCGTGTAGAAGTAGCAGCTCCGGTCCTGGATGAAAAGTTGAAAGAACGTCTGGACTGGATGTTTGCCACCATGATGAATGACGATGAAAAGGGAAAAAGACTGACAGAAACAGGAAATTACGCAGATCGAAATCTGAATGATGTCAGACTGAATTCACAGGAAATCTTTTATGCAATGGCATACAGCAATGCGGAAAAAATGCAGAAGAAAGAGAAAAGCGAAAAATAAAATAAAAATTAAAAAAGATAAAACTTTTTCGGGACATCGTCTGTCAGTATAGTGAAACAAAAAATAAAGACTTGAATATAGTAAATGAAAAATCTATAATAAATTCAAAGTCGAACTATGGCGATAAGGAGTAACAGACAGATGGTGAATTACGAAAAAGTTGTAAAAGCAGCACTCAAAGGCGACGAAAGCGCATTTGCGCAGTTATATGAATCTACTCAGCATGATATGTATTACATTGCGTTAAAATATATGAAGAACGAAGATGATGCAATGGATGTTGTTCAGGATTCTTATATAAAAGCATGGAGATATCTGGGAACCATACGTGATCCGGAGAATTTTCCGTCCTGGCTTGGGAGAATCGTGGCAAACACAGCCAGAAATATGCTTGCAAGGAAGAAGCCATTGCTTTTCTCCGAAATGAGTCAGGAGAATGAGGACGGAGATCTTTTTGAGTATGAAATAGAAGATGAGAAAGCACAGTATCAGCCGGAACGGAACTATACACAGAAGGAAACACAGGAACTGGTGCATGAACTCATCGACAGTCTATCTGATGAGCAGAGACTCTGTATCCTTATGTATCATCTGGATGATCAGAGTATCAAAGATATAGCAGTAACATTTGGAATATCAGAGAATACTGTGAAATCAAGACTGCTTTATGGTCGAAAAGCGATTAAGACGAAAGCGGAAGCACTGCAGAAGAAAGGATATCAGCTTTACACAGCTGCGCCTGTGGGATTACTGTTATATTTGCTTCTCAGCGACAGAAAATCCGATGTATATGCTGCAACTGCACAGGCGGTTCTTCAGGCACAGAGAGCAACAATTTTAAATAAAGCCAATACACAGGCAGTTGTCGGTAAACACAAAAGTGTGAACAAGAATACGGCAGGCAGATCAGCAGGTCGAAGTGCGGGAAAAAATGTTGGAAAAGCTGCCGGAAAAGCTGCGGGGCGAACATTCCTGCATACAACTGCCGGAAAGGTTATTGCAGCAGTAGCAGCTATTGCAGTAGCAGGAGGCGGTGCAGCCGGAATTGTTCAGTATCAGAATTCAGTGAAGAAGCCTGAGACTGTGCAGCAGGAAGAAGCAAAAGCAAAGGAGAACCCGAAGCCAACAGAAGCTCCGGAGGAATCCGCTTCGACTGCTACTCCGGAACCAACAGAGGTTCCGGCTACACCAACATCAAGCCCGGAGCCGACCCCGACCACACCTCCGGTACAGCAGTTGGCAGATGATGAATATTCCTCCAGAATTGCCGGAAATCTTAACAAACAGGAACTGGAATTTGTACTGGCTTATGGCGTGGATGAGGTTACGGACAATGCGGCAGCCTTGCATGATACGTTTTATACATTAAATGAACTGTGTCTGGGTGTTAATTCTTCCAGAGAACGTATGATTCAAAAACAAGGGACAACAGGAGACTGGGAGAGTATGTATTTGCAGAGTGATGTCAACAGATATTTCTCATCCTTTACAGATTTCCAGTTTACAGAAGGCTATGCATCGGGTTCGATTCAGGTACAGAATGGATATGTGATTTTTGGGCCGGCAGAACTGAGTTGGTCTACAACTGTTTCCATTACTGATACCAGCTACACAGATTCTTTAATGAAGATTCATTATATCTATACGAAAACAAGTGCAGAAGACGGTTCGGTTACTTCAAACAGAGTTGCAACACTTGTACCCGTGGGAAATGGTCTGTATCGTATTATCAAAATAGAAGGAGATACCGGTGCTCCAGATGTTTTTGATAATGACACTGCAGCCGCTTCTGCGGAAAATCAGGCAGAACCAGCACCAGGAGAAAATCAGGCAGAGCCGGCTCCGGATGGAACGCAGACAGATTTTGAAGAAAACCAGGCAGAACCTGCACCGGAACAGACGGATACCACACAGGAGACTCAGGCAGAAGGCTCAGTTACAAGTGCATATCAGAGCGTTCTTCAGAGTGTGGCGGCAAATCAGGATGGATACACATTCCCGGAAGTATCTCAGGAATATCTGACAGGAACGAAGGTATATACTTTGTATGATATTGATCAGAATGGAACACCAGAATTGATTGTTGGTGCAGAGTTCCTGGATTCCGGAAAATACCTTTTGTATGATTATCACGTTTACACTTGTGATGGATCAGATGGAAATTATCAGGCACACCGCGTTGCGGGAGATGGTTTTACTGTGGGCTGTGAAGCAGCACCTGATGGAAACGGAATCCTGAGACAGGAGATTGCATCTATCAGAACGATGGAGACCAACTATTATCGTGGAACCCTGCAGAATGGAACTTTAACATTCGATACTACACCACTTTATACTTCAGACTATAGCACCGATTACTCTACCTTCCCGGTTCAGAAGATCTTAAACTGGATGGATATTTCGGATATGAGCGGATTGAATTAACATATAGCAAAGATATCTGACTGACGCAGGCTTTCACGTTCTATTTGGCCCTTGACTTGATATCTGTGAATTGCTTTGTTGTTTAATAGCTCCTACAATTCTCATAAATAATGTTATACAATAAAAAAAGTACTCCAGATGAAAAAATGTCTGGAGTATTTTTTATATAATTTTTGATTAATTTTTAAAACTTTTTCAGGAGTTATACTGTCTATATAGTGAAGCTCAAAATACAGAAAGGAGAAGAGAGACTATGGAATTACTATGTACGCATCCATGAAAGGATGCGATACAAGCAATTACTACTGTTCACTATTTCATTTGATCAATCTGACTGTTCTGATCTGGAATGAATTTCATAACATCAGAAATATTGCAGTCAATTACCTGACAAAGCGTATTCAGAGTGGTAGTTGTAATCGGTTTGCCACTTCTGAGCCGCTGGATTGTGTCTGGAAGGATCCCGTGTCGGTTGATCAGTGCGTAAGTACTGATTCCACGATCAGCAATGGTTTTCCAGAATGGGTCATAAGAAATCATAGCATTCACCTCAATATAATAGAAATGTTAACATGATTCTTATTACCTATATGTATGTTAAAGCATCTATTTTATAAGTGAAAAAATGGGAAATACATGGAAATTGTGATCTGACGGTTACTGCTCGTGCTAAAACCCTGAGACATGCAGAGTAACTTTAATTTTAAGGCATAAAATCTGTGTATTGCGAAGCTGGATATTAAGAATTGAGTGAACAATAATTGTATGAAGCAGGCAATTATTTTGATATGAATGTTATATTGACTATAGTAAACCTGCGTAGTAAAATCAAATTATGTAAAAACACTCTTTCAGAGCGAAGAAAAGGAGAGAAAAAGTTTATGAAGAAAACAATGAAAAAACTTGTCGCATTAGTAGCAATATTTGCAATGCTGATAACCGCAATTCCGGTTTCCGCTGCAAATGATGCAGCAACCCATACTTGGGTAACCGACAAACTGGTAGGATATGTTCCAGTAAAAAGTGATGCGAAGCAATTAAGTCTTGCAACAACAAAGGCAAAAAATGTTTCTGTCAAAGTTGCGAATCCGAAAATCGGAAAAATTGTATATGAAGATCTGACCTTTATGAAATTAATTCATTTCGTTCCAAAACGAGCAGGAAAAACAGTCGTTACAACAAAAGTAGGAAAGAAAACTTTTAAGACAAATGTTACCGTATACAAATATACCGATCCAATTTCATCAGTAAAAGTTGGAGATACAACAATTTCAGGAAGCAAATTTGCCAAAACAGACAGAATCTATCTCGACTATGATAAATACGCAGGTAAAACAATAAATTTAAAATTTAATACAAAAAAAGACTGGTATTGCTGCTATATGGAGTTAAAAGACAAAGATGGAAACGACATACCAAACCTTATTAAACAAAAAGAGGGCGGTTCCTTTAAGGGAGTATATGTGCATGGCGGTAAAGGAAACTTTATTTGTAACATTGTTTTTGAAAATATGAAAAACAAAGGAGTGGAAACACTTTCTATTGTATTTAAATAAGAAAAAAGATACCGAGCGATCATCGGAAAGAATGCATACTCCAGGCAGAAGAGAGCTCTGTCTGGAGTGTTTTTTCAGTTTCACCTGTCAGTATAGTGAAAAGAAAAAAATAAATCGAAAAAATTTTAAAAATCTTAAAACTTTTTCGAAACTTACATTGTCTATATAGTGAATACAATAAAAAACACATAAAGGAGAAAAGAGATTATGAAAAAACAGAAAGTATTATCACTGATTTTAGCAGCGGCATTATGTGTCAGCACACCAGCATCCGCCATGGCAGCAGAATTTAGCAGCGGATCCGAAAACGATGCAGTACAGGTAACGACAGAAGCTGCCACAGAGGAAGCCTTTACAGACAGCACAGATGCTACAGAAGAAACAACAGCGAATGCAGATATAACAGAGTTTGTTCCGGAAGTTAACGATGAAGATGCAACACTCAATGCGGAGGCTGGAAGTGATATTGATAGCGCTACAGAAATTTCTCTGAAAACACGCTACAGCGGATTGCTTCCTGACGAGGGGGCTGTTGACTTCTATAAATTTACGCTGAATTCAGCCGGAACATTAACTATTAGTGGAACTGTAAAAGGTGATATCGGGTTACGTTGGAGAATTTATAATGATCTGGGCGTAGAAATAGATGCACACGGCAATTATTATGATGATGGTTCTACAGGAATAGGATCATTTTCACCAAGTGTAAATTTGACAAAAGGAGAGTATTATCTTTCTGCCAGCAAATTTTCTAGCAACCGGTCTGGCTCCTATATTTTTAACTTAGGATTTAAGAGCGCAAATGAATCAATTCCTGAAGACCAGGGAGGTTCCAATAATACTTTGGATGATGCAGATGAGATTTCATTAAATAAAACATACAAAGGTCAGATAGCAGAAAATGATGAAACGGATTATTATAAGTTTACAGTGCCAAAGGATGAAAAGGTAAAAATGATATGGAAGGGGGTAAATAGTAATAACTGGCGTCTGTATGATTCCATAGGAAAGGAGCTTCATAGCGGATCGGGAGACCTGTTCGAAAGGGAATGGGAGTTAGAAACAGGAGATTATTATCTGCAGGTATGGAATGGATCAAATTATCAGTTTACCCTTCAGACACATACTCATAAGTGGAAAAACCAGCTTGTCAAAGCTACACTTACACAAAACGGAACAATTACACCGGTTTGCTCATCCTGTGGTGAGACAGGAAAAGTCAGAACAGTTTATTATCCGAAAACCATCCGTTTATCTAAAACAAAATATAATTACAACGGTTATGCGCAGAAACCAACTGTAAAAGTAGTAGGCAGTGATGGCAAAGTAATCAGCCCAACTTATTATAAAGTAACATACAGTAAAGGTTTAACTGCAAGAGGAACTTATGCTGTAAAGATTACTTTCAAGGGTAAGTATTCAGGAAGCATTAAGAAATACTTCAAGATTGTATAAAGGAATAATAAGAAATTTTTGAAGAAAAAAGTCGTAAACACTGGGAACATTGTTTACAGATGATAGTAGTTGTTTTGAAAGTAATGTACTAGAGCGTGTCTGAAAAATCATTCCCGCAATCTGCACGCCCCACTTTGCGGGATATTTCACCCGAATTCAGTTGCCGTAGCCCACTACGGCGCCCTCATCCGGGCAAAATATTCCACAAATTGTGACGCACATCTTGCAGAAAGTCTTTTTCAGACACGCTCTAGAGAAAGTGAGAAGAAAGACTATGAAGCGAACAATGAAAAGAATTTTGACAGCAGTGTTAATTTTGACCATGGTGGTGGCGGCAGTTCCGGTTCAGGCAGGAATTCCGCAGTATTTTCCAACGAAAAAAACACTCACAGTGTATCCGGCAAAAACCAGCAAAAATTATTTCTTTCAGAGGACATATATGGGGGCATTTGATAAGAAATCTGATAAGGTGACTTCTGTGAGCAGCAGCAATTCATCTGTTGCAGAAGCATATGCAATCTATTCTGAGCTATATGCAGTTCCAAAGAAAGTCGGAAAAACTGTAATTACAGCAAAGAGTGGGAAAACAACACGTAAGTGTAATCTTACAGTGAAAAAATATGTAAATCCGATTGCATCCGTAAAAGTTGGAAACTCAACTATTGCAGGAAAAAAATTTGATACAGAAGCTTATCGGGTAGTATCCTATTCCAGATTTGCCAACAAAAAAGCTAAGATTACCTTTAATCTGAAAAAAGGCTGGTCTTTCGTAGATGGCGTATCTTACCTGCAGAAAAACTGGATGAAATCTGAAGATGTAAAGAATGGTGCTGTTATCCCGATCAGAGGAGGCAGTGGATTTGTGGTTATAACAAATGTAGTTAATGACAAAACGGGACAGCAGGAAGCAGTAATGCTTTTGTTCAAATAGACAGCCCCTTTTTTTAAGCTTAAGTATGAATGTATAAAATGCCATCGTAGTAAAATATAAGCTATAAAACACTTTATCAAAGTGAAGAAAGGAAAAAGTAACATGAAAAAAGTACTAAAACAGATTTTAACATTTTCACTGATTTTCATTATGGTTTTATCAGCAGTCCCAGTCCAGGCGGCAAACCCAGAAAGTTCTTTAACAAAGCAGGTTGTCACTTTATATCCGGGAAAAAGTAATAAAATTACATTATTTAATTCACGTTATTTAAATCTTGGCAATATTGATACAAGAAATAATTCTGTATCTGTAACAGTGCGTAACCCAGCTATCGCCAAAGTAGAGGCAAACAATTCTGGAGTATTTGCTTATCCGAAAAAAGTCGGAAAAACTTTAGTTACTGTCAAAGCAGGAAATATAACACGTAAATGTGCTTTAACAGTAAAAGAATACGTAAACCCAGTGGCTTCTGTAAAGGTAGGAAATACAACAATATCAGGAAAAAAATTTGATACAGACCCTTATCGTGTTATATCCTATTCTAAATTTGCCAATAAAAAAGCAAAAGTCACCTTTAATTTAAAAAAGGGTTGGTCTTTCCAGTATGATGCTATATCTTATTTCCAGAAAACCTGGCAAAAGTCTGAGGATGTAAAAAATGGTAGTATTGTTCCGATTAAAGGTGGAAGTGGCTTTCAGATTATGACAGCAGTAGTCAATGATAAAACAGGACAAGTAGAACATTTATTACTCTGGTTCAAATAATATTTAAACAAGGAGACTCATGCCGAAAACATGAATCTCCTTGTTTTGTTATCGCGGGATATTATTAGCAAGACAAGGAAGAATTGTCATTAAGGACACCTTCTTTCGTACCTGATTTAAAAGTGAGAAAACCATTGAACAATATATGTAAATTATGATATAATATGACTATCAAAGAACAGGAGGTAATATTATATGGAAGCAATTATCAGACCATCCGCAGCATTACGAAACAATTACAGTGAAATTTCCAGAACATGCCGTGAAGAACGAACCCCTGTTATTATTACCAAAAACGGCATCGGCGATACTGTTCTCATGGGATTACAGGAATATAATCAAATGACCGCAGAACTGGAACTGTTACGTACGTTAGCTGATGCAGAAGAAGATGTTGCGCAGGGCAGAGTTGCACCTGTACAGGAAACTTTTGACGATATCCGCAGTGCATTATTAGCAAGGGGGAACAGATGAGCTACCAAATTTTGCGAACAGATAAGGCAGACGAACAGCTCCGGGATATCATCTTCTACATTGCCGATGATTCTGGCAGTGTAGATATTGCACTGAATTATCTGGATAAAATTGAAAAGGCAATTAACAATTTAAAGGATTTTCCGTATTCTGGCAGTGTTCCCCACTATGCAACCTTACGCCGACAGGGTTACAGAGTCCTGATCGTAGAACGGCATCTTGTATTTTACAAGGTCAATGAATCTCAGCAGATTGTAACAATTTACGCTGTCGTGGACGGCAGACGGGAATACCGGAAACTACTATAATATAGTACGGTTCAGATATAGATCTCGAAGTTGTCCAAGGAAATCAAGAAAAATCTGGTTCAACAGTTCTTCTTAATCGTTCCACAAATGCCCGACAGAAAGTATCTTCATCTTTAAATTTTGCAGTACTCATTCGCTGAAAGCTAAGAGGAAAAACAATATATTTATCTGAAAGTTGGGAAACGAGTGCATGAAGAGTTGTAGATTTTCCATATTGTCGTGCGCGGTTTATACAGAAATACTGACCAGCATCTACCATGGGAATGATTTGAGCAAGTTTGTCAGAAATATTGACCATGTAATGCTTCTCTGGAAAACATGTTCCGGTAATGTTGAAGGTTTTAGACATATTCTAGCCTCCTGACATAATAAAACATATATGAACAGACGCGGATTATAAAAAAGAAATACTACAATATTCACATTGACTGAACATTATAATATTTCTTTGATAATTTTAATGGTTATTCACAACATTTAGTTAAAATAAAACGCTCGAAATTCACCAAATGAGAAAATCGAACGTTCCTTAGAGCAGGGGATGAGAGAATCGAACTCCCACCAAAGGTTTTGGAGACCCCTATCA
>OLNH01000912.1_pt1 | contig 19517 bp, 15 predicted proteins | sample 1643101 | NCBI WGS metagenome assembly OLNH01 (sample SAMEA3136758, study PRJEB25190) | human gut metagenome | biome: human gut; feature: human-associated habitat; material: faeces | place: Austria | collected 2013
CAAAAATTTTTGCCTGAAATCATCAATTTGCTATTGACTTTTTATTTGCAGGCTCGGTAATTGAATTGCCGAGGATTCCCGCTTATTATCCTAAAATTGTTATAATAAGAGTCCGTATGCAGAACTTTTGTATATAATAGACTAAGTGAATATCTGGAAATGAGATTAAAATGCCAGACCAGAAAATAGATAACCTTTTAAATCTTGCAATGGATGCAACACCACAGGAGCGTAGAAAGTCAGGAAATCTTAACATAGGATATGATCCTGCAACCAGGCTATGGGATGTGATCATAAAGTACAGCGGACCGGAAAGTGGTCTGGCTGGAAATGGAATTCAGGTAGTGCCATTGTTAGGCAGCTATGCAGTGGTAACTTTGCCGGAAAGTGAGATTGATGAGTATTCCCACAGAGTGCAGGTGGAATTTATGGAGAAACCCAAACGCTTGTATTTTGAATTGTTTCAGGCGAAGGGAGCGAGCTGCATCCGCACAGTGCAGACCGGCAGGAATGGACTGACGGGAAAAGGAATCCTGACAGGAGTTGTGGATTCAGGAGTGGATTATTTTCACCCTGATTTCCGAAATGCAGATGGGAGCAGCAGAATTTTACGTTTATGGGATCAGAGCATACAGGGAAATCCACCCCAGGGATATGTGACAGGAACTGAATATACGAAAGAGCAGATCGATGAGGCGCTTGCACTTGGAGAAAACCAGGGCAGGCGTCTTGTTCCATCTTCAGATTACAGTGGACATGGAACTTCCGTGCTGGGAATTGCAGCAGGAAATGGGAGGGCATCAGATGGGGTGAATCAGGGAGTTGCCTATGAAAGTGATCTACTGGTTGTGAAAATGGGAATTCCCAGAGAAAACTCCTTTCCCAGGACTACGGAGCTGATACAGGGGATTGATTATCTGGTGCGACAGGCATTGACTATGGGACGGCCAATGGCAATTAATCTCAGTTTTGGAAATAATTATGGATCCCACAAGGGAGATTCCCTTCTTGAAACATATATAGATATGGTTTCTTCCACAGGACGTCTGGCTATCTGTACAGGTACAGGGAACAACGGCAATCAGCCTCTGCATGAGGGAGGAACCCTGAAACAGGGACAGACCAGACAGATAGAATTATCTGTGAGCAGCAGGGAACCAACATTAAATGTGCAGTTATGGAAATCTTATGAGGATGAGATGAGTATTTATATTGAAAATCCATCCGGAAACCGGATCGGCCCCTTAGACGAAAAGCTTGGTCCTCAGAGGTACAGACTGGGAAATACAGATCTTTTAATCTATTATGGCAAACCTGGACCCTATCATCTGACACAGGAAATCTACATAGATTTCCTTCCTGGGAAAACTTATGTGGACAGTGGAGACTGGAAAATCATCCTAAGTGGAAAAAAGGTCAGAGGAGGGGAATATTACCTGTGGCTGCCGGGTGGAAATACTCTGAACAGAGGGACTGGGTTTTATGAACCAAGGGCATATGGGACTTTGACCATACCTGCCACAGCCCGGCGGGTTATTGCAGTTGGAGCATATGATTCGCTGGTTGACTCTTATGCGGATTTTTCCGGAAGGGGCAGCAGAATGCTGCCATATCTGAAACCTGATCTGGTGGCACCGGGAGTAAACATAGTTGCTCCCGTACCCGGTGGTGGTTACAGAACAGTAACAGGGACTTCCTTTGCAACACCCTTTGTCAGCGGATCCGCAGCATTGTTAATGCAATGGGGGATTGTAAATGGAAACGATCCCTACCTCTATGGGGAAAAAGTAAAAGCCTATCTCCGAAAAGGCGCCAGACCATTGCCGGGGTTTGAGGAGTATCCCAATGAAGAGGTGGGGTGGGGGCGATTATGTCTTGCAGAAAGTATTCCATTATAGTTGAAAAATAAGCCTTTTCGTGAAAAACAGTCGTATGTCTGTTATTATCCGGAAAATTTATCGCTGTAATGAATATGCATAGCCTCCCAGTCCATGAACAATACATAGAACACTCTTCCGTATTGCTGGCTTTCTACGATTCTTCCGTGATCGAGGACAGAAAGATAGGATCCGTCAGCTTTTCGAAGGTGAAAGTGAATATAGTCATTTTCATTACCACTATCAATTTGTTCCCAGATACTGGATTCTATCTGTTTCTGCTCATCTTCCCGAATCAGGTTGCGGAAGCGCTTATTGGTGAGTCTGAAGAGCTCGTCCATATCTTTATATCCGGTCATATGAAGGAACTCATGGTTTGCATAAAAGAGTTCGTCATCGTCTTTGTCCGCTCTGTATATGATAAATGCACCCGGAAGGTGTTCAGAGATATCTTTAAATGCGAATCCCAGTTGTTTACGGATTCCGGACTGAAGACCTTCCCTGTAGGCCATACACCCGTTTTTTCCGTGAAGTTTTATTTCATAAAGGGCTGCATCTGCACAGCGCATAAGCTGTGAACGGCTGGCTACAAATGTGGGATATTCCGCATATCCCAGAGAAATGTTAAATGACTGTTTTTTTCCCTTGTATGAGAATGTCTTTGGAAGCCCGGTAAATTGCTGCAACAGTTCTTTTGCATCTTCACAGGTATAATTTTGTAAAAGGATACAGAACTCATCCCCACCGTTTCTTCCCAGTAATGCATCAGATGGGAAAAATGTTTTCATGCTGTCTGCCAGACTCTTTAATGCTTTATCTCCATAAGCGTGACCATAGATATCATTAATAAACTTAAAATCATCAATATCAAGGAGTGCAGCCACAAAATGTGCTTTCGGATTTTTATCCATCATCTTTTCTGCTGATTCGTCAAATCCATAGCGGTTGTAAATACCTGTAAGAGAATCTGTGCGTGCCAGTATCTGAAATTTATTTTTGTTTTCTTTTGATACCAGCCATACCCGGGTAAGTCCCGACAGAAGTAAGGTGATAGCGGTAAAAATCGTACTGACTGTTATGATTAATGTATTGTTTCTCCACCCGCTTTCAGGAGTTACTTCAAATGTCCAGTTTTCTTTTCCTATGGTAAAATCATAAGAAACCGGCTGCGTCATCTGTCCATCTGACTGGTAAACGATTTTATAAGTGTCACTCCAGGGAGTTTCTGTTTTTGAAAGTCTGTATTCATATCCAAAACCTGAAAGTGCATGGATCGAGTCTGAAAAAATATCAGGAACACGCAGGATAACAATGGTAAATCCCCAGAAATACTCCTGTCCGTTCTCATCATTCAGGTAGACCGGATTGCGGACAGCAATTCCATAACCGCCCTGTTTCAATTCAAAGGGTCCCTGTGTAATGATGGTGTGGTTGTCTCTGGCGTAGCAGGAAATTCTGCCACGGTCTTTATCATGGAGCAGATCAATTTTACCTGCCTCATTTCCTTCAGCAGGATAAATATCTGTTACAACACCGTCCGGAGCAAGCTGTACACTTTCAATAGAATCAGATATAAGATTTTCTGCAATCGTATCAAATTGCTTGATATCTCCATTTCCACTGATCAGAACCTGTTTCAGAGTATCTGTGATCGCAATTCCATTTGTAATTTCATTTTTAATACGTTCGCCGTAGGTTGATACATTTAATTGTGCAGTTGTGCGTCTCTGCCATTTTTCGTGAGTGTCTGTTTTGTATACAATGAAACCAACAAGGCACATGCCTAGTAAAAAAACGATAAGAGGCGCAAGATTTTTTTTCTTCACCTGTTTTACCTCATTTTTTTTATCCGATATTTTTATGATGGAACATTATAGCACAGAAATGAAAAAGTTAAATGAATTTTTTTTAAAACATAGGTAAAATCAGACAGATATAAAAAAATGTATGATTTCAGATAAATCAATGCTGTTGCCCATATACATGTATGGAGCGCTATTTTATAATATAGAAAAATCAGGGCTTTTTCATTTTGGCAGGTATGTAAATGGAAGCAGTCAGTGATATACAGATTCCGGTATTCATGCCGCTGAATTATGAGAATGGAAAATTTCGATTAGAATAGTAAAAGATCATTATGGAAACTTGAAAAACTTATCGTCTGGAAGGCTCCTTCGGGAGCTTTTCATTATTTATACGGATAAATTTGTAAAGCAGATGAACGGAGGTGGAGAGTTTACCGTATGTTGTTGGAGAAACTGAAAGCCAGGCGATTAGGTTCGGAGTAGAAAGAATGGTAAAGACATCACTGCATAAAAACGTGCAAATACACATAAAATAGTAATGATTATTGATGAAATAAACGTTGGATGATATAATATAATTACTAAAAAATGTGTTAACACACAAAAATAAGGAGTAAAATTTATGGAAATTAAAAGAGATGCATACCTTGAACAGTTAAAGATAAGAAAAGATAATGGGATGGTAAAGATTATCACGGGAATCAGGAGATGCGGAAAATCATTCCTATTATTTGTATTGTTTAAAAAATATTTATTGGAGAGTGGTGTAGATAATAACCATATCATTGAGATTGCTTTAGATGGCATTGAAAATGAGGAACTGAGAAATCCAAAGAAGTGTTACCAGTATATTAAAGATGTAATGAAAGATGATCAGAAGTATTATCTGTTTTTGGACGAAGTACAATTTATGTCACGATTTGAGGAAGTGCTGAACAGCCTGCTTCGTATCAGCAATATTGACGTATATGTGACTGGAAGTAACTCTAAGTTTTTATCCAGCGATATTGTAACTGAATTTAGGGGCAGAGGAGATGAGATAAGAATATATCCGTTGTCCTTTGCAGAGTTCTATGCGGCTTTTAATGGAGATTATGATGATGCTTGGGAGGAATATATGATATATGGTGGCTTACCACAGGTGGCACAGTTCTCTGTGGAACGCCAAAAGGCTGAGTATCTAAAAAACATTTTCACAAATGTTTATCTTAAGGATGTTGTAGAACGAAATAAGCTTCAAAATGTTGATGAGATTGATACTTTGGTAGATATTCTTGCTTCCGCGATAGGAGCTCCTACTAATCCAACTAAAATATCAAATACTTTTAAAAGTGAACGTGGTATTAATTACAGCAATAAGACCATATCCAAGCATATAGATTATCTTGTGGAGGCATTTTTGATTTCTAAAGCTGACAGATATGATATTAAAGGCAGAAAATATGTAGGAGCAAATCGGAAATACTATTTTTCAGATGTGGGACTTAGAAATGCCAGATTGAATTTTAGACAGCAGGAACCTACTCATATCATGGAAAATATTGTTTATAATGAGCTGCTTATCAGAGGCTATAGTGTGGATGTTGGTATTGTAGAGGTATATGCAAAAAATGATGAAGGAAAAACGACTCGAAAGCAGTTTGAAGTTGATTTTGTAGTCAATCAGGGCAGTCAGAGATATTATATTCAGGTGGCTTATGATATGACTTCTGAGGAAAAGCAGACACAGGAACTTAACTCATTTAGAAACATTCCGGATTCGTTTAAAAAGATTGTGATAGTAAACGGAACGAAAAAGCCGTGGAGAAATGAGGAAGGTTTTGTGATTATGGGTATGAAATATTTTCTGCTTAATGCGGATAGCTTGGAGTTTTAGGACAATAAGCGGGAATCCTCGGCAATTCAATTACCGAGATGAAAGCGCAGGATTTCCGGTTGGAGAATATTTGAATTAAATAATCTGCAAAACTAAGGCAGTCGTGAAAACGTCTTAATAACTTCTCGGAGTTAATTAGATTTAGTAAATACAAAGTCGAATAAAACTGAATATAGCGTTTTGATAGAAGAAAATTGTTCTGATTGAAAATATAACATTTCAATAGGCATGATTTTTAGACATAGTTGAAACTATGAATTCCGAGAAGATATTGTAGTATTTGGGTTCTTTAAAGTGTTCGGATTTGAACACTTTTTTGGAAACATATGAAAATAGAAATTTTATCAATCCAAAAACCACCCAATCTTCTCCTCAACCTCCGCATACTTCAGATAAATAATATTAAACTCCCTGATCAGTGGTTCTCCTTTGAGCGTAAAAATCCCAAGTTCCGGATCGCTTTTAGCAAGAACTTCATATACGAAAGAAATTCCATATCCGGATTTGATAAGGTCGATGATCATTTTGAAGCTGGAAATGCAGATATGGCGGTGAAAGCGTTCCAGGGATTCGTTGTGTTCTAGGAGTTTATCCTCAAGGATGGCCAGAGTCCCAGAGCCTTTTTCGCGGTGGATGAGGGTTTCGGACAGAAGGTTTTCTACGGAGACTTCTTTTCCTGCAAATGGATGGTCTTTCGGGCAGATTCCTACGAAAGGTTCTCTGCGGTATAGCTGGCTTTCAAATCTGTTTTTGTCAAAATATCCCTCGATAATGGCATAGTCCAGTGCATTCTGTTCAAGTAGTTGAAGAAGATGTTTTGTATTATCAACGATCAATGTCAGGGAAGTATCAGACTGGTCCAGAAATTTATGAATCTGGTCAGTAATTACATAGTCTCCAATGGTCTTTGTGGCGCCGATGCGAAGCTCACGAAGGCCATTATTTTTGAGCTTTTCACGGAGAAAATTCTCACGCTGTTGTGCAGAACGTAAATGTTCTTCCAGCATCTGAGCAGCGGGTGTTTTAATCAGTTTTCTGTTTTCGTAGAGAAAAAAACGGCAGCCGTATTCCTTTTCCAGAAACTGTATATGTTGTGTGACGGCAGGTTGTGTAATGTGTAGCAGTTCAGCTGCTTCGCGATAGTTCATAACATTGCATACAGTCATAAAAGTTTCAGTTCTATGATCCAACATAGGATTCGCCTCCTGGAGTATGAGTTATCTTTAGTATTTCGTTATTAACATATGATAAATTTAAATTATTATTTCATAAAAACTAATAAATTGATTTTATCATTTATGAGCTCTATAATCAATAAGAAACAAGATTCCAGTTTGAGTAAAATGAAAAATACATTTGCGTCGCATGTCTCAGGATAGTGTCAAGTAGACAGTAACAGAAAATATACTGCAAAAAATAGGGGAACTTATCTAAACAATAAGATTTTTTGCAGTATAAGTGACTGGAATGAGCAATACTAAAGTGCAAGAAAAAGGAGAACTCAAATGAAACAGGAGAAAGAAACAATTTCCGGCACAAAGCTAAGCCCGGAAGAAATCAAACGTGTGAAAGGTCTTGGATGTTTAAAGGATAAACGTTACGATGACATTTTCAACATTCGGGTAATCACAAGAAACGGCCGCATCACTACAGACGAGCACCGTGCGATTGCCGATGCAGCAGAGAAATTCGGAAATGGCGAAATTACGATGACAACCCGCCTGAGCCTGGAAATTCAGGGGGTACCATATGCGAACATCGAAGATACCATCGCATTTCTGGCAGAACATGGTCTGACTACCGGTGGAACCGGAAGTCTGGTGAGACCGGTTGTATCCTGTAAAGGAACCACCTGTCAGTACGGTCTGATCGATACATTTGCACTCAGCGAAAAGATTCACGAACGTTTTTATGTAGGATATCATAACGTAACACTACCACATAAATTCAAAATCGCAGTAGGCGGATGCCCGAACAACTGCGTAAAACCAAATTTGAATGACCTTGGAATCATCGGTCAGCGAATCCCGAAGCCAGATATTGAGAAATGCCGTGGATGCAAAGTCTGTCAGATCGCAAAGAACTGTCCGGTAAAAGTTCCGAAAGTAGTAGACGGCAAAATCTATATCAATCCAGAAGAATGCAATCACTGCGGCCGCTGCAAAGGCAGATGCCCATTTGGCGCAGTTACAGAATACCAGAACGGTTACAAGATCTACATAGGCGGCCGCTGGGGCAAGAGAGTCGCTCACGGACTTACACTTACCAAGATCTTTACGGATGAAGAAGAGGTAATGAACGTAGTAGAGAAAGCCATCAATCTCTTCAAAAACGAAGGAATCGCAGGCGAACGTTTTGCGGATACAGTGAATCGTCTCGGATTTGAATATGTAAATAATAAATTGATCAATGAATAAAGAGAATGTGTTACTGATGTTATGGATCGGGTAAACAGATTAATAACAAAAACGAATAAATAATAAAATGCCTGCTGACGGCGGATATTATAAATATCTCCTAAGCAGGCATTTTTGTGTATTGCAGGAAAAAAGTCCCGTAAAATTCATTCATTGATGAGAAAAAAATTTCTATAAAAATGTCATAATTTATGATATTATTTGAAAAGTTTGAATTTATGCTGTAAATATAAGCGAAGTCAGCAGGCATAAAGGGGATATAACTTCAAATTCTGCTTCCTTTATTCCGAAAATCAAAAACCTTGTCAGAAAGGTAAGAATGATTTTACAGGGACATTTGTCTGATATATTTCGCAACGGATAAAAACGCAGATTTACAGCAGAATAAGAAAACGATAACCGTTATTGTTCACGGAGTGAGCAGCAACACATTACAATGGAGGAAACAAAACGCATGAAAAAATGTAAAAAAGCAGTGTCCATCCTGCTGATCGCAGCAATGCTGGTTCTCATGTTATCTGGATGCGGTGGAAAGTCCGTAGCCACAGAGAATACCGGCAGCTCCGAATACAGAGTCTGCATGATCACAGACGCAGGAGACATCACGGACCAGTCCTTTAACCAGACAACTTATGAAGCCTGCAGAGATTACTGCAACGAACATAACATTGATTTTACCTACAAGAAACCAGACGGTGACACAGACTATGCCAGAACAGCCATGGTCGATGTTGCGGTAGCAGAAGGCTACAATATTCTGGTAATGCCTGGCTATGTTTTTGCCCAGACAGTTGTAGACACTACTTTCAAATATCCGGACATTAAATTCATTGTTCTGGATATGAGCGCAGGTGACATCGGTGCGGCAGCAGTAGGAAATGCTTACTATGATGCCCCGGATGCCTACAATGTAGCTGATTATTATAATACAGAAAACACCTACCTTGCGATTTATCAGGAAGCAATCCCAGGATACCTTGCAGGATATACAGCAGTAAAACTTGGATACCGTCACCTCGGATTTCTCGGTGGTCAGGCAGTTCCTGGAGTTATGCGTTACGGATACGGTTATGTACAGGGAATTGACGCAGCTGCAAAAGAAATGGGAATCACAGATGACGTGACTATTGAGTATGCATACGGCGGTCAGTTCTATGGTTCCACAGAAATTACGGCAGCTATGGATACTTGGTATAGCAACGGAACAGAAGTTGTCTTCGCATGCGGCGGTGGTATTTTCACCTCAGCAGCAGAGGCAGCAGCGAAAGTAGGCGGAAAGATCATCGGTGTTGACTCCGATCAGTCTCCGACTATCGACGCATACGGCGAGGGAATGACCATCACTTCAGCTATGAAGAGCCTTACAGCAACCGTAAATTCCATGCTCAATTCCATCATCTATGACGGAACATGGGAAGAACACGTAGGAAAAGTAGAGAACCTTGGTCTTGTATCCAAAGACGATATGTCCCTGAACTATGTCGGACTTCCGGAGGATACCACTCAGTGGAACGATGATTTCGGACTGGAAGACTACAAGAAACTCGTAGCAGACATCTTTGACGGCAAAGTTGAAGTCAACAACAGCACTGATGAGATGCCACAGGTATCTGTAAAATTAAATGTACGTCAGGGTACGATCAAATAAATCAGACGGAATACTGGTAAGTTTTTCAGAACTTACATGGTTACTGTTCATTTCATTCTCAGCACCGCATGCTTCGGAATTTTGACCTGTATATGTCAAAATATCTCTGGAAATGTTGCACGAAACAGTAACCTTACAGGATTTAATTAAAAATGGAAAGGAAATAATAATATGTCTGAATATGCAATTGAAATGCTGAATATTACCAAGCGTTTCCCAGGAATTGTGGCAAACGATAATATTACGCTTCAGTTGAAAAAAGGTGAGATCCATGCACTTCTCGGTGAAAATGGAGCCGGAAAATCAACGCTGATGAGTATTCTGTTTGGTCTGTACCAGCCGGATGAAGGCGAGATACGCAAAGACGGAAAGAAAGTAGAGATCAAGAATCCAAACGATGCCAATGCCCTGCAGATCGGTATGGTACACCAGCACTTCAAACTGGTAGAATGCTTCTCCGTACTGGATAACATCATCCTTGGAGTAGAAAACACCAAACACGGCCTGCTGAAAAAAGACGACGCCAGAAAGAAAGTCATGGAGCTGTCTGAGAAATATCATCTCCAGGTAGATCCGGATGCTCTGATCGAGAACATCACAGTCGGAATGCAGCAGAGAACCGAAATCCTGAAGATGCTCTACCGTGATAACGAAATCCTGATCTTCGACGAGCCGACTGCCGTGCTTACCGTGCAGGAAATCGCAGAGCTCATGAAGATCATGAAAGGCCTTGCAGCAGAAGGAAAAAGCATTCTCTTTATCACACACAAACTGAACGAGATCATGGAAGTAGCTGACCGCTGCACCATCCTCCGCAAAGGAAAATACATTGACACCGTCAACATCAAAGACACAACTCCAGAAAAACTTTCCGCCATGATGGTAGGAAGAAATGTCAGCTTTAAAGTAGACAAAGCACCGATGAATCCGGGTAAAGTTGTGTTGGATGTCAAGGGAATGACAGTAGCCGGTGAGAACTATAAGAAGGATGCAGTGAGAAATGTATCATTCCAGGTAAGAGAGGGCGAGATCGTCTGCATCGCCGGAATCGACGGAAACGGCCAGAGCGAGCTGGTATACGGACTTTCCGGTCTGTCAGATCTGAAATCCGGAACCATCCATATGAATGGCCAGGATCTCACAAAGGCATCTGTCCGTCAGAGATCCGTTCTCGGAGAGAGCCACATTCCGGAAGACAGACACAAACACGGTCTGGTACTTGATTATTCACTGGAGAACAACATGGTACTCCAGACTTATTTCAAGCCACAGTTTACCAACAAATTCGGTTTCCTTAAGAAAAAAGAAATCCGAAGCTATGCAGAAAAGCTGATCAACAAATTTGACGTCAGATCCAGCCAGGGTGCAGTGACAGTAGCAAGAACCATGTCCGGCGGTAATCAGCAGAAAGCTATCGTAGCCAGAGAAATCGACAAAGATCCGTCATTCCTGATCGCTGTACAGCCGACACGAGGCGTAGACGTAGGTGCTATTGAGCTGATCCACAAACAGATCATCGAAGAGCGCGACAAAGGAAAAGCAGTACTTCTTGTCAGTCTGGAACTGGATGAGGTTATGGATGTTTCCGACAGAATCCTTGTGATGTACGAGGGCGAGATCGTAGGAGAATTCAAACCGGAAGAAGTAACAGTAGAAGAACTTGGCCTTTACATGACAGGCGCCAAGAGACAGGAGGTTTAAGAGATGAATAAAGAGAAAAAGAATATACTGTCGAATGGAGCTGTCCAGACTTTACTTGCATCCCTGTTCTGTATTGTACTTGGACTGGTTGTAGGTTATGTGGTACTTCTCGCCATCAACCCGGCAGGAGCAGGAAGAGCCATCACCGCAATCCTGCAGAACTTCCTGTATTTCCCGAGACCGGAAGTTGCACTGGAATACTTCGGAAGCACCCTTGCAAAAACAGCACCGCTTCTGATGTGTACTCTGTCCGTTTTATTTGCCTATAAAGTAGGCCTGTTTAATATCGGAGCATCCGGACAGTATTCTGTTGGAGCAGGATTTGCCCTGTATTTCGGTATCCATTACAATGCGCCATGGTGGGTATGCCTGATCCTGGCAATGCTCGGCGGCGCAGCACTTGGTGCCATCGCAGGCGCATTAAAAGCGTACCTGAATGTAAACGAAGTAATCGCATGCATCATGCTGAACTGGATCAGCCTGTATGCTGTAAACACTGTACTTACAGAAGTAAAAGAATCCGGAACTACTTATACACTTCCGCTTCGCACTAACAATCCGAACGCACTGATCCCGCATCTGGGACTTCAGCATTTATTTGCGGATAACCGTTATGTAACCATCGCCATCCCGCTGGCAGTTATTTTTGCCATCCTGGTATGGGTTGTACTTGATAAGACAAAATTAGGTTATGAGCTCAAAGCAACTGGTCTCTCCATCAATGCTGCAAAATATGCAGGTATGAGAGAAAAGAAAAACATTATCCTCACAATGGCAATCTCCGGTGCACTTGCCGGACTTGGAGCCGGATTCCTGTACTTATGTGGAATCGAACAGTGGTCCTGCGCACAGACAGCAGTCCCGAATATGGGATTCAACGGAATCGCAGCTGCATTCCTCGGCGGTATCCATCCGATCGGCGTGATTTTTTCCTCATTCTTTATCCAGCATATCACCAGCGGCGGTGCATATGTAGACAAGATGGTTTATTGTTCACAGATTTCCGACCTGATCGCAGCAATCATTATCTATTTCTGCGGATTTGTATTATTCTTTAAACACGTAATGAGAAGCAGGATCCAGAAATCTGAAGATAAGAAAAAGAACGTAGCAGCGAAGAAAGGAGGAGAATAAGCATGGCATTATTATTACAGTATACCCTGATCTATGCATCCGTTTTATTACTGGTTGCACTCGGCGGATGCTTCTCTGAACGAAGTGGTATCATTAACCTTGGTCTTGAGGGAATCATGGTTGCAGGAGCACTTGGCGGCGCACTGGTTATGAAATACATGCCGAACCTTTCACCGGCAGCTATGGTGATCGGCGTAGTCATCGGCAGTGTGGTATTCGGAATGGTATTCTCACTTCTCCTCGCAGTAGCAGCCATCAACTTCAACGCAGACCAGACACTGGTCGGAACTGCGATGAACATGCTGGCAACTGCAGCAGCAACAGTATTTGTAAAAGCCATCAACATGGCAGAGAACCCAAACAACGTAGCCTCCACTATCCAGTACATTGACCAGAAGAAAGCATTTTCTATTATAAAGATTGCAGGTTTTGAGATCAACTGGTTTATGATCATCACCATCGTACTTCTGATCTTCGCAAACGTTGTTTTGTATCACACACGTCTCGGTTTACGATTGATGGCATGCGGCGAACACCCGCAGGCAGCAGACTCCGTGGGAATCAATGTATATAAAATGCGCTATATCGGTGTCCTGATCTCCGGATTCCTTGGCGGACTCGGCGGTATCGTATACATCACAGCCGGCGTTTCCGAATGGAAATTCGAGAACGGTGTAGCAGGCTTCGGCTTCCTGGCACTGGCTGTAATGATCTTCGGACAGTGGAAACCAAACCTGATCGCTCTGGCAGCATTGCTGTTCGGACTCTTCCGTGCATTGTCCAACGTATATTCAGGCTTCGACTTCCTCGCATCCCTGAACATCCCGGGAACATTCTATAAGATGCTCCCATACATCATTTCCCTGCTTGTGCTTGCTGTTTCTTCTAAGAAATCACGCGCACCGAAGGCGGAAGGTATTCCTTATGATAAGGGACAGAGATAAAATTATATGGATAAGAAATGAAATAATTTTCATATTGCATTCAATGTAGAGGATATCTAATTGGAAAAAGAAAAGGACAGCGTACAAAATCAATAGATTTTGCACTGTCCTTTTTGCTGTAAAAATCTTTTTACTGAGGCTGAAATGACGTGTGCTTTGTTGCTGAGAACGGAGTGAACAGTAACGGTTTAATAAAATGCATGCTTGTATGTAAAAATAGATTGTACTACAATATTCAGGAACAAAACGTTCCTGAATATTGTAGTAACAGTCATGATAATGAAAATAAAAAAGACAAATCCACGCTGTAGAATCATGTCGAATGGATCTGTCATATGCCGGAGATTTTCACAGATTGTTTTAATCTGCGAAAAGAGTTCTGTGTATCTATCTCCCTAAATCTATTAAATTTCTTATCAAATCACTGTTAATATAATATTCTGATTGTGTCATTTTGTCAATAAAGGTCGGTTTATTTGTACATTATGACGTAAAAAATCGATTATATTTTGGCTTTTTATAAAAAGTTTTGCCCGAAAAGCGAATAAAAATTTTATTATGGGTCAAAATAATGGTCAAAATTCAGCAGAAAGGAGTTTATATTTTGGCAAGGCGAGGAGAAAACATAAGAAAGCGAAACGACGGCAGATGGGAGGGGCGATATATGATTTGTATCAATGAATGCAAGAAATACCGGTCAGTATATGGACATTCCTATAATGAAGTAAGGCAGAAGCTGCTTAACTGTAAAAACGAAATAAAACAATTATTGCCGGAGAATGATCCGTCTGATCCAAACATCAATGAGATCAGTCAGCTATGGTTGGAAAATGTAAAAACAACCCGGAAATGTTCCACGTATCGGAAATATGCGGATATCTATAAGAAACATATGAAAGATACTTTTGGTATTCTAAAAGTTCATGAAATAACACCTGAACTTGTGACTAAAACACTGCCGAAAGGACTATCACTCAGCTTATATAAAAGCATTTACTGTGTTTTTAATCAGATATTGTCATACGCAAATCGATACTATGATATGCCAAAAGTACAGCTTAGAGCCGAAAATATCCGGGCAACACCGAAACCGGTCCAGACACTGAATATGGCAGATCAGCAGAAACTCTGCACTTACCTTTTTACAGAACTTGATTCCTGTAAACTGGGCATTCTGATCTGTTTGTATACAGGGCTGAGACTTGGAGAAATCTGTGCACTGAAATGGGAGGATATTGACTTTCAGTGCAGAACGATACACGTTAACCGGACAGTACAGCGGATTCGTTCGGAACAAGGGGATAAAAAAACAATGCTGCATGAAGGACCTCCGAAAACACCATGTTCTATACGTGAAATTCCCATACCTGAATTTCTCTGCCCGTTTCTTCTCGAATATAAAGACGACGGCATTTATGTCCTGAATAAAGTTTCTCCAATGGAACCCCGTACCTATCAGTATAAATTCCATTCTTATCTAAGCAAAGCACTCGTACAGAAATCACATTTTCATACACTGCGCCATACATTTGCCACAAATTGCATCAGCAATGGAGCTGATGTTAAGAGTGTCAGCGAAATACTTGGGCATTCTAATGTAAATATCACTTTAAACAAATATGTCCATCCTTCTATGGACACCAAACGAAATATTCTGGATTCACTTTCATCTATAAGTGGTCAAAAAAATGGTCACATCATTTGAAACTATCTTATTTATGCGCATTTCATGTGTCTTTTCGCAGGGGTCCAATTATGATTTTCTTTGCGATGTCATGCGCTACGACAGTTTATACAAATTTGGATACAGTAATGTTGGGCTTTATTAAAACGGATGTTGATGTCGGATATTATAACGCTGCTGTAAAAATCAAAAGTGTATTATTGGGAATTGTCACTTCTCTGGGAACTGTGCTGTTGCCGAAAGCATCTTATTACATAGAACATCATGAAATGGATGAGTTCCGTAGAATTACGAAAAAGGCGATTAATTTTGTTTTTCTCATTGCAGTTCCTTTGACTGTCTATTTTATTCTGTATGCAAAAGAAGGAATTTTGTTTCTGTCGGGTGATGCTTATATTTCAGCAGTTATTCCAATGCAGGTTATTATGCCTACGATTCTGTTTATAGGTCTGACTAATATTATGGGGATTCAGATGTTGGTTCCATTGGGACGTGAAAAAGTAGTGTTGTATTCGGAAATTGCAGGAGCCATTGTTGATCTGATTTTGAATGCAATATTGATTCCGCAATTGGCATCAGCAGGAGCAGCAATTGGTACCCTTGTGGCAGAAGGTGTTAGATGTTGTAAAGAAAACTGCATATGGACTGGATTTTGTAATCTGGGGATTGGAGAATCAGGAGAGGATACATTATGCGATGCCATTGAGACATATGATTGGAGATGCTTTTTCTTATTTAAAAGAGTATAATGAGATTGCAGCAAAGAACCGAAAAGATAAAGATTTTACGACATCAGATGAATTCCTTTCCAATATGAAGAAAACAGATAGACTTCATCCAGTGATAAGTCTCTGTGTTTATTATGGAGAAAATCCGTGGGACGGGCCATTGTGCCTGATGGATATGTTGGAAATTCCTGATAAGATAAGAACATTGGTGTCAGATTATAAAATGAATCTGATTGAGTTAAGAACAAGTGGAGCACTTAAGTTCCATGATTCGGATGTTAATACAGTGTTTGATATTAGCCGTTCTATTTATGAGCGTAATTATGGTAGGCTTAACACGGTATATAAAGAACGTGAGATTTCATCGGAACTGGGTGTTGTGATTGGAGCGATTACACAATCACAACGTCTGATAAATCAAGCTTTGGAGATGGAACAAAAAGGAGGTAGAATCAATATGTGCAGTGCATTGGAGGAATTAGAGAAAAAAGCAGAGCAGGGAGGAATTGAAAAAGGAATAGAGAAAGGAATTCAGGCAACGATTCGTACCTGCAAAAATTTTAATATTAATAAAGATGCTGTAATAAAGAACCTTATGAAGGAGTTTTCTTTATCAGAAGAAGATGCCGTTAGTTATATAAAAAAATACTGGTAAGGGCTATAATGAAAACATAAATTACAGAGAAATCCACAACTATGCTATTCTTTGAGCAGAGAACTTGTTTGTTTCAGGCAAAGATCTATATTTAATGCCGCCAGCTTTAAGAAGGAGGATTCTTTATGAGGAAAAGATTAATTGCAGTAATCATGGCGTGTGCAATGAGCGTTTCTGCCGGAATGGTTCCAGTGTGGGCGGATGAAGAGCCTATTTACTGGGAGTTTGTGACGGATGGGACGGAAGGTTTACCGGCGGAAACGGCTGCTCATCATTATGATTTCGTATTAGATAGGACAATTACAAATAAGACAGAGAAATTCTGTGTAGTTTATGATAATAGCGGTGCTGTGATCAATCCGGAGTATGAAAATGCCAGCTTGATAATAAAGGCAAATGGAAAAATCTTATTTCAGAAGAAATGCACGACCCCGGAAGGGCTTACAGTAGGAAATATGGATGTGCAAATTCCGAAACAGAAGACTGGAACGAAGATACAGATTTACCTGCAGAGCCAAAGCTGGAAAAGCAATGTAAAGACGATGAAAGTAAAGAATATAAATATACTGCTTCTGTCAAATCGAACAGATAAGATAAAGAAACCTCAATTGACGCATAAAGGATATCGGGATTATATAAAAGCGATAAAAGGTCAGAGCCTGGTAATCAGTAATGGCAAAAGAATCGTAAAAACAATAAAGTTTAAAGAGGATAATCCGGCGTATGATATTACAAATCTTCTGATAAATAATCGGTGGAATAGTGAACTGTTTTTATATATAAAGCAAGGGAAAAAATACAGCAAGGGATATGTTTATTTTCCTTTGGAAATTGCAATTGCAGAATAGATATACCGATGATTTCAAAATGAGCGTACCGTTCCAGTAGAGTTTGCACGTTGACATCATGTATGTATTCCTCTATAATCATATTATAAATATAACTACGGAAACAATGTACAGATAAGAATGGAGAGGTATGAAATGAAAGCATTTATCAAGAGTTTAACAGTAGTTTTTCTTGCGTTGGTGCTTCTGGTGCAGCCTGCTTGGGCGGAGACGAAGGCGGCTGATCCTTATGTGGTGCAGGTTGAGAAGGGATATCTGGCGGTTAGATCGGCTCCGGCTTTTGATGCTTCTAATGAAATTGATAAGCTGTATAACGGAGATATCTTCTATGTCAGCGGCTGGCTTGATGGAGATTACTGGTATGGTTATTCTAAGAATGGAATTGAAGGGTATGTAAATAAAAATTATCTTGTAGCGGACTCAGGATTTAATATTGCATCTAATCTCAAGTATACTCCGGACGGAGGCGACACGATTCTGGAGAATGACTATTTCTCTGTGCAGTTTCCGGCATATATTGACTGGGAGTATGAGGTTGTGAATAATACCACTCTGAAAATTTATCATTCAGGTGCAAAAAAGGATGGTTTTGGCGGAACTGTACTTACAATCATGGCATATGACTGGGGAGACAATTCCTATGAAGAGTTTCCAAGCTGGGCAGTGGCAGGCAGCAGTGCAGATAAGAAATATATAGCTGTGCTTCCTACAGATGTTCAGTTTAACCCGAAGGATTCAGTTCAGGCATCCGAATATCGGGAGATGCTTCAGATTGCAGAGGATATGGACAGCAATGATGAAGAGGCCTATAATCTTTTTAAGGTAAAATAGGAGAGATATTGTAAATCAAATAAAGTGGGAAAACTTTCTGAAATATGTGGCATCACCGTAAAGCCTGCGGTGATGCCACAAAATTTTTATTTGACAAATTGTATGTATATATCAGAAGTTCATTTGCAACAGGCAATCAGGAAAGATTTTGGAATCTGGTGGAACTTGTTACTGAGAAGAGCGGATGAATTAGTGTGCGATGGAGTGACAGTACTGGCGTGATGGAGGAATCAGTATTAAGCGGTGGTAAAAACGGCAGGGAATGATCAAATAGAATGAGCAGCAATCGTTGGGGTTGTGCTGGTTGAGTATGACAAGAACGATAAGAGATGGGACAAGCTGGACAAGATTCTGAAGCTGTTTCCGGATGCAGAAGAAACAGTGTCAGAAGAAGCCTGAATATAATTGATAAAAAATAAAGCACAGGCACTTGTATAGTGGATATGTATCACTTATACAGGTGCCTGTACTATTGATACCCGTGTAGCCGCTGTCATGCGAGGTGTTTTTGCATGTATGTGCTCAAATCCAGAGATATACGGTGTGAATTTATGCCTTGGACTTTGCTTAAAAAATTTATATTTCATGAATTACATAGTGCATTGCTGAGAACGAGGTGAACAGTAGTCTGTACGTGGATTTAAGAAAGATAAATAAAGAAAGATAAATATAAAAAGTTGATTTACGCGGAAGATGATTAATGTTATACTACTTGAATGAGACTGCGTTGAAACGTTAAAGCGTGAATGAGCATTGCATTCCGATAAACTCTGTGAATGTGAAACGTATTGCTGAGAACGGAGAAAATATAATCAACGGGTCAGTATGGGGAAAGTAGAGAGTAAAAAATCTGAAAGGATAATCACATGATTGTAACATTAATTGAATAACTGCGTGTCGCATTCTCGTTACTTCCAGTGATGAGTTAGACACGCAAATTTTTTATAAAACAGAACAAATGTTTGTAAGAAGTGATTAGATACGTTAGAATATAGTTAGAGATGAAACAGTATAAGATAAATTGGAGCAAGGCAGATAATTGTCTGACGGGGAGGAAAAGGGATGCAGGTTTTATCCAGCTATGGCGTAGAATTATGAAAACAGAATATTCCAATCCATCAGACCCTGGAAATCTACCGGTCTGCGGTCAGTTATCTGACAGAAATATATGGGCAGGTGTGGGAAGAACTGGAACAGATTTCCGATAGCAAGAGACGCTTCAATGCCGCGGAGCATCTGGTACATACCACGAAAAAGAATTCTGCACGCTTTGATTTTGATCTTCGCTTCCCGAAGATGCCGTCCTACCTGAGACGAGCCGCAATCCAGCATGCATTGGGAAGTGTATCTTCTTACGAAACACGGATGG
>OLNH01000915.1_pt1 | contig 19479 bp, 17 predicted proteins | sample 1643101 | NCBI WGS metagenome assembly OLNH01 (sample SAMEA3136758, study PRJEB25190) | human gut metagenome | biome: human gut; feature: human-associated habitat; material: faeces | place: Austria | collected 2013
TGGCTATCAGTTTGTGACACTGGAAACCTTAAGTCAATATAAAGAATTGAAAAATGTTATTAAATAATTGATTTTAAAATTTAATAATAATAAGTATTTACTATGATAACCTTCTAGTAGAAAGTGAAAGTATTTAAACATTGACTACAGAAGGTTTTTAATAGTTTAAAATTTATAATAGATATGTAAAATAATCTTATTGAATTTTAAATTAAAATGAATAAATAGAAAAAAAGTGTGTATATTTATAATATATTTTTACATAAAAAAACATTATTAATTGTAATTAATAATAAAATTGTTTCTTACAATAATAATGAGGTGAAAAAATGAATCAACAAATAGATAATATATTAGATGAACAAAAAAAATTCCAACAACTCATGCAGCCTTATAAAGCTGCAATAAAAATAATAAAAACAAAATTAGAAATAATAGATCAAAATCTAGAATTTAAATATGGTCATAGTCCCATACATAATATACAATATAGAATAAAATCACCAAAAAGTATTATAAATAAGTTAGAAAGAAAAAAATTAGAAAAGAATATAGAGGGTATAAAAAAATTAAATGATATTTCCGGATTAAGGGTAATATGTAACTATATAAATGATATACATTATATTGCACAATTATTAATTTTACAAGAAGATGTTGTTTTGATAAAATATAATAATTATATAACTTATCCTAAAAAGAATGGTTATAGAAGTTTACATTTGATAGTAACAGTTCCAGTATATCAAAATGATTTGTTAATTAATGTACCTGTTGAAATTCAAATAAGAACTATTGCAATGGATTGCTGGGCATCATTAGAACATGAATTGGCGTATAAAGCAGATAAAAAAGCAAACGATGAAATAAAACAGAGATTAAAAAATGTGCAGAGATGATGGAAAAAACTGATTTGGAAATGCAAAAAATATACATGGAGTTAAATCATCCATGGCAATAAAAATGTTTCACGTGAAACATTAAAAACTAATGAATAGATAAATTGAAAAATAATTGACATTAGTTCTATAGTTTGTTAAAGTTAAGAATGAAAAAGCAAAGATGGGAAGATGTTAAAGTAGCGCAAATAGAGACTTAGTGGCTGGTGGAAACTAAGAGTTAAGCTTTAAGAGATGGCCCCGGAGCTGTTATCTTGAATAGTTAAAGATAAACGTCTAACTTGCGTTAAAAGTTTAGAGTGACACAGTAATGTGTAAAAAAGGTGGTACCGCGATTATTTCGTCCTTTTATAAGGACGTTTTTTATTTTGAAAGGAGAATGAATATATGAAAAATGAAAAAGATTATTATCTTACAACAGCTATTACATATACTTCAGGAAAACCACATATTGGAAATACCTATGAAATTATTTTAGCTGATGCAATTGCAAGATTTAAAAGACAAGAAGGATATAATGTTTATTTTCAAACTGGTACAGATGAACATGGTCAAAAAATTGAATTAAAAGCTAAAGAAGCTGGAATTCCACCACAACAGTTTGTAGATGAAAAAGCAGCTGAAGTTAAAAGAATATGGGATTTAATGGATACAACATATGATCGCTTTATGAGAACTACAGATGAGTATCATAAAAAACAAGTTCAAAAGATATTTAAAAAATTATATGATCAAGGTGATATATATCTAGGACACTATGAAGGTAAATATTGTACAGCTTGTGAATCATTTTTTACAGAATCACAATTAGTTGATGGTAAATGTCCAGATTGTGGTGGACCTGTAAATGATGCAAAAGAAGAAGCATATTTCTTTAAATTATCAAAATATGCAGATCGTCTGATTGAACATATTGAAAAACATCCAGAATTTATTCAACCAGTATCACGTAAAAATGAAATGATGAATAATTTCTTAAAACCTGGTTTACAAGATCTATGCGTATCAAGAATATCGTTTACTTGGTCAATTCCAGTAGACTTTGATCCAAAACATGTTGTATATGTATGGATAGATGCATTAACTAATTATATTACTGGTTTAGGATATGATGTAGATGGTAATCATGGAGAATTATATAAAAAATATTGGCCAGCAGATTTACATTTAATTGGTAAAGATATAGTGCGTTTTCACACAATTTATTGGCCAATTATGTTAATGGCTTTAGATATTCCATTACCAAAACAAGTATTTGGACATCCTTGGTTATTACAAGGTGAAAGTAAAATGTCTAAATCAAAAGGTAATGTAATTTATGCAGATGATTTAGTTGATATTTTTGGAGTAGATGCAGTTAGATATTATGTATTACATGAAATTCCATATGATAATGATGGAAGTATTACATGGGATTTATTGATTGAAAAAATAAATTCTGATTTAGCAAATGTATTAGGTAATTTAGTAAATAGAACAATTTCTATGTCTAATAAATATTTTGATGGAATAGTTAATAATCCAAAAGTATATGAACCAGTGGATGAAGAATTAATTAATACTGCATTAGAAATGCCAAAAAAAGTAATAAATAAAATGGATGATTTTAAATCATCAGATGCATTGGATGCAATTTTTACATTACTTAGAAGAACAAATAAATATATTGATGAAACAATGCCATGGGCATTAGCTAAAGATGAAAGTAAAAAAGATCGTTTAGCAACAGTTTTATATAATTTAATTGAAAGTATTCGTTTTAGTGCTATCGCATTAATACCATTTATACCTTCAACTGCAAATAAAATTTTAGATCAAATAAATACAGATCAAAGAGATTACCAAACATTAAATGAATTTGGTGCATATAAAGAAGGAACAAAAGTTACAGAAAAACCAGAAATTTTATTTGCACGTTTAGATTCAAAAGAAATTGAAAAGAAAGTTGCAAAACTATCTACTGTACAAGAAGTAAAAAAAGAAGTAAAGGAAGATGATTTAATTACAATTGAAGATTTTAAAAAGGTTGAATTAGTTGTTGGAACGGTAGAGGAATGTAAAAAACATCCTGATGCTGATAAATTACTGGTATCAAAAATTAATTTAGGTAAAGAAACAAGACAGATAGTTAGCGGAATTGCAGATTACTATAGTCCAGAAGAATTTGTAGGTAAAAAAGTAATTGTTGTTGCTAACTTAAAACCTGCTAAGTTAAGAGGAGTAGAATCACAAGGAATGGTTTTAGCAGGCGAAACCAAAGATTTACTAGAAGTAATTAATGTAGAAAATTTACCTAATGGTACTAAAATTCGTTAATATTTAAAAATAAAAAAAATAGCTAGTTAACTAATTTAGTAGTTATCTAGCTATTTCATTAAAATTATTTATATTTTTTACTATCATTAGGTGAGAGCTTCATTAATAAATTATTTTTAATTAATCTAGGTCTAATGATTAGATAAATTGATGATGATAAAATAATAGTAATAATTGCGTTTACTACAGTTGTAATAGCATTCCAACTTGCTAAGGTAGCAGCTGCTTTTTGAGGAGTTCCTAAGATAATTAAGTTATAAAAATATCCAAATATAGGTTCTCCAATAATATTAAAAAGCATACCAGCAGTTGAAGAGATTATTACGTAAATAAATAATTTTGAATCATTTTTAGAATTATTAATTTTAAAAATTCGATGAGCAAATAAGCCAGTAAAAATACCAATTAACAATTTTAAAATTATTGTTTTAGGTGCATAAGTGACATATGTTGGATCAAGTAAGTCACCAATTCCCATGCCAATAGCTCCAGCTAAGCCACCAGGAATTCCACCTAGTAATAATGCTGCTAGAATACAAAATGTATTTCCCAAATGAAATGAAGTAGTTCCGCCAGGAGTTGGTATTTTGATTTGTAAAAAAGTAAAAGATATATAAGCTAGTGCTGACATTAATCCAATTGTTGCTAGTTTTAATGTTTTATTATTCATATATTTATCCCCCTTGATTCAATATATTAACATTAATCTGTGTGTTTAAAAATATACAGATTGTGTTAAAATAAAGTGTATAGTTAAATTTAAAATATAAAACTATTATTAAAACCCTGATAATGATATTATATTTTTAGGAAAAATATTTAAATGAGTAAGGAGGATCTTAATATGGAAGTAAATGAGTTGGCAGTTAAAGAAATATTAGATGAATTGAATGATGTAAAATTAATTGCAGCTACTAAATATGTAGGTATAGATGAAATTAATAAATTAGAGAACTTAGGAGTAATGTATTTTGGAGAAAATCGTGTTCAAGCATTTTTAGAAAAATATCAAAAATATAACGGTAATTGTAAATTTCATATGATTGGTACATTACAACCTAATAAAGTAAAATATATAATTGATAAAGTTGATCTAATCCATTCAGTAGATAGCTATTCATTAATAAAAGAAATTGAAAAACAAGCAAACAAACATAATTTGGTAATGAAAGTTTTAATTCAGGTTAATATAGCTAAAGAAGAAAGTAAACATGGTTTTAAGGTTGAAGAGATAGAAGAAGTATTTGATACATTAAAAAATTATCCGCATATTGAAGTAAAAGGATTAATGATGATGGCCCCGAATATTGAAGCAGAAAAGACAAGAGAATATTTTAAATTAACACAGGATTTATTTAATAAATTAAAAATTAAATATCCTGAATACTCTTTAACTGAGTTATCAATGGGAATGTCAAATGATTATAAAATAGCTTTAGAATATGGGGCAACAATGGTAAGAATTGGAAGTAGTTTATTTAAATAAAATTATAAGTCTAATTTGGTCTATTAAATATTGTTGATTAAAAGTATTGATTTTATAAGAAAAATAAGATATTTTAATATAAGAGGAAAATAATGATATATAGTTGATTTATGGGTTTTAACATACATAAAGGGGAAATTAAGTATAAAAATTATTACTATATATGTTATTGATAGTACTTAAAAAATTGAGTTAAGTATTGGTAAATTATTTTGATAAATATTTTATATAGAGCATGTATTAAGGTTTTTATTTATAAATGATGTGTTCAAAATGGGAATAAATTATATGGGGAGGAAAAGTGCATAAAAAGCACTTAAGTTATTTAATATGAATAAGAAGATACGCATTGTAGTTTTAACAGAAGATTATTTATTGAAAGAAAGTTTAGTTAATAAAATAAATAGTAATAGTGATTATGAAATAATAGGTATATTTGATGATGGTATAAAATGTTTGAAGTATTTGATAAATCATGAAAGTGATTTATTTGTAATTGATTTTATGCTTACTAATATTGATGCAGTAGGGTTGATAACACAATTGAAAAAGAATAATCCACAATCATTTAAGAAATTGATCTGTATTAGTGATTTTGATATATTAATATTTGATATTCTAAAGGAATTATCAATAGATTACTGTTTAAGAAAACCATTTAATTTAGATTATTTTATGGAAATAGTTAAACGTATGTTTGATGATAAATTTGAAAATTCTAAAAAACAAGATAACAAACTTATAAAAAATGAATTGAATAAAATTTTTATCGATATTGGTGTGCCATGTCATCTAAAAGGATATAACTATTTATTAACAGGTATAAGTGAAGTATGTAACAATATTAATTTATTAGATGAAGTAACTAAAAAGTTATATCCTAGCATAGCTAGAAAATGTGGTACCACAGCATCTAGAGTAGAACAATCAATAAGGCATGTTATCAAAGTAACATGGATGAATGGTAATCAAAAAGAATTGGAAAAGATATTTGGAATAAGAGCAAAAAGAAGGCCATGTAATTCTGAGTTTATTTCAAAAATGGCAGATATCTTATCAACTAGTTATTATTAATAAAAAAAACAGTTTTTAGCTAATTATCTAAAAACTGTTTTTGTTTAAAATTTACAAATAGAAATATTTATTTATAAATAACTATGGCGACTAGCTGCTTTGGTTTGATGTTCTAAACGTAATCTATCAGCAATCATAGCAATAAATTCTGAATTAGTTGGTTTTGACTTAGTAGCACTAACTGTATAACCAAAAATATCATCAATAGCGTCTGTGTTTCCACGATTCCATGCAACTTCGATTGCATGACGAATTGCTCTTTCAACTCTTGAAGCAGTTGTACTATATTGTCGAGCAATATCAGGATAAAGTACTTTAGTAACTTGTCCAAGTAATTCAATATTGTAATAAGTAGATAAAATTGCAGTTCTTAAATACATGTAACCTTTTATATGAGCAGGAATTCCTACTTCATGAAGAATTTCTGTTATTTCATTTTCTAACTTAATCTTTTTGTATTTTTCAGATTCATTTTGATTCATATCTTTCATATCTTCCAATGATACTTTCATAATTGAATTTAAAGTATTTGTGAAATAATTAATATCAAACGGTTGTTTAAAACAGTAGTTAACGTTTAGTTTTTCTAAATTTTCACAAATTAAAGGATTTGTAAAACTAGTGATACATACAACTTTATTATATGCATGACTATTGATCGTTTTTAATTTATTTAAAACTCCAATCCCATCAATATTTGTCAACATTAAATCAATAATTAATAAATCACAATTATTAGTTGATAAATAATTTAAACAATTTGTTGCGTTATCACTTGTACCAATAACTGTAAAATTATTTGTTTTAATTATACTTTCTTTAATATTATTTAGTAAATCTTTGTTTTCTTCTAAAATATATACAGTATATTTTTTCATGTCTGTCATCTTTTTATTCCCCTTTCGCTTTGTAGACAAAATTTATTATATTTATACACCATTAAAGATGAAAGACTTTAAGTATAAAAAAATTTTGATTTAGAAAACTAATGAAAAGAATTTTTTAAATATGTAAATTTTTCGTGTTAATTCGAGAAAAATTAACGAATTGTAAAGGATAATAACGACAGTTGTCGAAAGAAAAAAATGCTATAATTTCGATATAAATTTGTATTATAAAACATAATATGATATTATTTAACAAGATAATTAAAGTATAGAGGAGGTCACATGAAAGAAAATAAGTTTGTAAGATTTATAACTTCTAAGTATTTAGTATTAACAGTACAATTAATTGCAACTGCAGTTTTTACATATTTTATATTTGTATTAAATATAATTCCATTAAAACATTTAATACCGATAACAGTAATTTTAGCATTATTAATAATAATCTTTTTTATTATAATGTATAGTGGACAAAAAAAGCAAAAACAAGGGTTACGTAGCAAAAGAGGTGCTATAACTAAAATTATTAGTTTATTGCTAAGTATAGTATTAATGATTGGAACTACATATATTATGAGAAGTGAATCATTCTTTAATAATGTAACAAATGTTAGTACACAAAAATATTTAGTATCAGTAATTACTATGAAAGATAACGAAAAAACAAAATTAGAGCAATTTGATGGCGATAAATTTGGAGTTTCTTATCAACATGATTCGACAACAATAGCTAAAGCTATTTCAGATATGGAAGACGAAATAGGTGAACAAGAGTATACAAGATATGATGAATATTCAATGCTTGCTGATGCTTTATATGAAGGTAAAGTAGATGCAATAGTCGTAGGTCAAGAATATAAATCAATGTTGGAAGCAAATCATGAAAATTTTGATAATGAAACAAAAGTTATTAAATCATATGAATATGATGCAAAATTAAGTGTAACAACAAAACAAACTGATGTTACAGAAAGTCCATTTAATGTATATGTAACTGGAATTGATACTTATGGTAGTGTCAATACTGTATCTAGAAGCGATGTAAACTTAATTGTTACAGTTAATCCAAAAACAAAACAGATTTTAATGACAAGTATTCCACGTGATTGTGAAATAGAATTAGATCGTAATGGAAAAATGGATAAATTGACGCATACAGGTATTTATGGTACAAGTGAAACAATTAATACAATTGAAAATTTCTTAGATATGCAAATCAATTATTATGCAAGAACAAATTTTAGTGGTATAACAAATATTATTGATGCATTAGGTGGAATTACAGTAGAATCAGATTATAGTTTTGAAACATTGCATGGTAATTATCAAATTAAAAAAGGTAAAAATGAAATGGATGGCGATATGGCATTATGTTTTGTACGTGAAAGATATGCGTTGCCAAATGGAGATTTTGATCGTGGTAAAAATCAACAAAAAGTTTTAAAAGCAATGATGGATAAAGCAATGTCACCAAAAATTATTACTAATTTTAATAACATTTTAAGTGCAATTGAAGGAAGTTTTGAAACAGATATGTCAAGTAATGAAATCAAATCTTTGATCAATATGCAACTAAATGATATGGCAGATTGGTCAATACATGATGTTCAAGTTCAAGGAAAAGGCTATATGACTACTAAAACTTACTCTATGCGAGGAAGTGAAGTATATGTAATGAAACCAGATAAAGATCAAGTGAAAAAAATAGCAGAGCTTATTAATTCAGTTGAAGAAGGAAAGAAAATAACTGATGAAGATATAGCAGAAATAGAAAATTCACAAAATTAAAAATAAAATGGGATGTTTATTTAAACATCTCATTTTATTTTCTATAATAAAAACATTTCTGTAAGCAATTCAATTATTTACTAATTTTTCTTTGATATGACACTATAATATGATAATATAAAACTGTTATTTATGGGGTGAAGATTGTGAAAAAGAGAAGAAGAAGAAAAAGTATATTTTCTAAATTAACTTCAAAAGGAGTAATATTAACAATTCAATTAATTACATCAATAGTATTTTTAACATATATTTTTAATTTAAAAGTTGTTCCACTAAAATACTATATGATTTTGGTAATATTAATAATTATATTGTTTTTAGCAGAGACAATATGGATAACATCAGGATTGAGAAAAAAAAGAAGAACTGGTTCAATAAGCAAGGTATTTTTTAGCAAAGCAACTAGCTTGATATTATCAATATTATTAATAACTGGAAGTGTTTATGCATCAATTGGAGATAATTTCATTAGTAATATTACTGATGCTTTTATGCAAACACGTGTTATTGCTGTCTATGCTTTGAAAACTAGTAATATTGAAGAAGTAAATGATTTAAATGGTAAATTAATTGGAATTGAAAATAAAAAAAGTACTTCGTATATTACAAAAGCTTTGGCAGAAATTCAAGATAAAACAAATACGGAACCCGAAAAAGAAGTATATAAAGATTATATTCAATTAGCAGATGCTTTATATAAAGGTGATGTTGACTGTATTATTGCAGATCAATCATATTTAAGTACTTTAGAAACAAATCATGAAGGATTTGTAGATGAAACTAATGTAATTTATACATTAGAGATACAAGAAAAAATAGAAACAGTAACAACTAAAACAGATGTAGTAGAGAATCCTTTCATTGTTTATTTAACAGGAATAGATACATATGGTTCTGTATCAACAATATCTCGAGCAGATGTTAATTTAGTGGTCTGTGTAAATCCAATCGATAAACAAATATTATTAATTAGTGTTCCACGTGATACACAAATAAATTTACATAGAAATGGTAAAATGGATAAATTAACTCATTCAGCTATGTATGGAATTAATGAAACAATTCAAACATTAGAAGACTTTTTGGATATGAAAGTTAATTATTATGCAAAAACAAATTTTAGCGGTATAATTAATATCATTGATTCATTAGGTGGTGTAGAAGTCGAATCTCCATACGCATTTACTACCTTACATGGTAATTATGAAATAAAAAAAGGTATAAATGAAATGGATGGTGAAAAAGCTTTATGCTTTGTACGTGAAAGATATGCTTTACCACATGGTGATTTCGATCGTGGAAAAAATCAACAACGTCTTTTAAAAGCAATGTTGAAAAAAGCAATGTCACCTAAAATTATTACTAACTATAAAAACATTTTAGCAGCAATTGAAGGAAGTTTTGAAACAGATATGTCAAGCGATGATATTAAATCATTAATAAATATGCAATTAGATGATATGGCAAATTGGGATATCTTTAATGTACAAATTACTGGTAAAGACTCTCAATCATATAATACATATTCACAAAAAGGACAAAAGACATATATTACAATTCCAGATAAAGAAGTTTTAAATAAAATAAAAAAAGTTATTAATAAAATAGAAAGTGGCAAAGAACTAACAGAAAAAGATATCGAAGGATTAAACTAGTCGACAATATATGTCGACTTTTAAGTATTGCTAAATAAGAATAGTTTTTAATGTTAATTATGTTTAATAATTGATTCAGTTAATTTTTGTGATATAATGGTCATAAAATGAAAAAGAGGAGTAGTTATTCGAGTATCATGAAAAAGAAAAGAAGAAGAGTAAGGACAAGAATTAAAGTTATTGGAGTTCTTTTATTAGGATATATATTATTTTTTGCTTTTACATCAATATACTATCGTGATAAGTGGTATCCTAATACTACTGTTAATAGCATAGATGTATCAAATTTAACATATAATGAATCAAAGGAAGAAATTGCTAACAGGGTTAATAATTATCAGTTAGAGATTATTGGAAAAAATGATATTTCATTTAAAATAAATGGTAAGGATATTGATTTAAAAGCAACTTATGAAAAAAATCTAGAAAAGAGTTTTTCTAATCATCTTGATGATCGTAGTTTATTTGGAATATTTGCAAATCATGATTATGAAGTTAATTTGAAGATAACTTACAATCAAGATAAATTAGAAAAAATAATTAATAATTCAGTATTGGTCAATGGAAGTGACGATTATAAAATTGAAGAATCAATTCCAGATCATGTAGAATATGACGAAAAAACTCAAACAGGGAAAATTGTTGAAGGAGTAAATGGAAATAAATTAGATATAGATGAATTTAAAACAATTATTAAAGGGGCATTAAAAGATGTTCAAACTAAAATTGATTTAACTGATAAAGAAGCATATCCAGATGTTTATGAAAAATCAACTAATAAAAATATTGAAAAACAATTATCTACATATAATAGTTATCTTTTAAATTGGATTACATGGGATATGGGAGAAGGAGTAACAGAAACTATTACACCTAATGATATTAAAGATTGGCTTATCATTGGTGATTCTGGTAAAGTAACTTTAGATAAGGATGAAATGAGTGAATGGATTGAAGATTTTTGTTTGAAATATAAAACAGTAGGAAAAACTCGTCATTTTACTACTCATACCGGACAAGTTATAGAAATCTCGGGCGGTGATTATGGATGGCGACTTGATTATGATAAAATAGTAGAACAAGTTTATGATATAATTACTGAAAAAACTGACGAAGATCTAATAAATGCTTATATTGAAAATAAAAATCAAGAAAATATAGATAAATTATCTACTAAATTAGAACCAATTTATAGCAATAAAGGATATAAAAAAGATTACCAAAATTTTGAAAATGATTGGGATACTAAAAATTATAGTGAAATTGATTTGACTGAACAAAGGGTTTATGTCTATCGTGATGGCCAATTAGCATATTCATGTATTTGTGTTAGTGGTTTACCAACAGAAAAGCAAGATCGAATTACTCGTACGGGAGTATGGTATATTAAAGAAAAAAGATTAGAAAAAGTTTTAGTTGGTGAAGATTATGAAACACCAGTAAAATATTGGATCAGAATTATGTGGACTGGAACAGGGTACCATGCGTTAAATCGTAGTGATTGGGATAAGTGGACACCTGATTTATATAAAACAAAAGGCTCACATGGATGTTTAAATTTAAAAGAAGAAGATGCTAAAAAATTATATGAATTAATTAATTCAGGTGATCCAGTATTTATTCACTATTAAAAAATAAAAAAGAGATTTGTTATACTTTATTTTAATTTTAAAGTACATAATCTCTTTTTATTTTTGTATATATTTTTTTTCTGAAGAAAAGCCCTTTCCACGAACTTCATTAACTTTATTTATAATCATAAATGCATCACTATCAATTTGATAAACGTAGTTATTTAAAAGTGTTAATTCACGATTATTAACAACAGTTAATACAATAGGATACTTATTATGCATAAAACCTGTTTCACCATGAATTAATGTAGAACCACGATCTAATTTATTAATAATCATATTATTAATTTGTTCAAATTTAGAACTAATAATTTTTACTTGAATTTGTGATTTTCCAATTACTAAAACTTTATCTAGTACAATAGTATAAATTAGTACCAACAAAATCCCATAGAAAACCATTTCACGTTTACGAATCAACATTTGACCAAGCAAAATAAAAAAATCAAAAGAATACATACTAATAGAGATAGGAATTCCTAATTTTTTATTTAAAATCAACGGAGGAATATCCATACCACCAGTACTAGCTCCACACCTAATAACTAAACCAATAGCAACACCAATCATAATTCCAGCAAAAATAACACACAATAAAGTATCATTACTCATTATCTCATTTTTAAAAATATTCTCTAAAATTCCTAAGATAAACGGATAATAAAATGAACTTATTAAAGTAGTTAAAGCAAATTTCTTACCCAAAATTTTCCATCCTAATAAAAACATACAAATATTAAAGATAGAAACAAATAATGTAACAGGAATATTCAATGTTGTATTTAGAAATAGTGCTATACCAGTTGTTCCCCCTGTAATTAAATCATTAGGAAGGATGAACATTGCTACAGCAAGAGCATAGATTGTATTTCCAACTAATATCCCTATAATAACTTTTATATCTTTCATCTAACCACACTTTCTTTAAATATCTTACATATTTTAGCTTATAATTTGCATTTATTCAATAAAAATGAACATAATCCTTGACCCTTACGTAACGTTAGGGTTTAATATAAAATATGTAAATAAGGAGGAATATAAAATGAAAGGTATTGTACTGGCAGGAGGATCTGGAACAAGATTATATCCTTTAACGCAAGTAACAAGTAAACAGTTATTACCAATTTATGATAAACCAATGATTTATTATCCATTAAGTATTTTAATGGAAGCAGGAATTAAAGATATCTTAATTATTTCTACACCAGATGATACACCACGATTTGAAGAATTATTAGGTGATGGAAGTCAATTTGGAATCTCATTACAATATAAAGTACAACCATCACCAGATGGATTAGCTCAAGCGTTTATAATCGGTGAAGAATTTATCGATGGAGAAGCATGTGCAATGGTACTAGGAGATAATATTTTCCATGGACATGGATTAGGTAAACATTTAAGAGCTGCAGCTAATAAATTTAGTGGAGCAACAGTATTTGGATATTATGTTGATGATCCAGAAAGATTTGGAGTAGTTGAATTTGATGAAAACGGAAAGGCTATTTCTTTAGAAGAAAAACCAGCTAATCCTAAATCTAATTATGCAGTAACAGGGTTATATTTCTATGACAAAAATGTTGTTGAATATGCTAAAAGTATAAAACCTAGTGCACGTGGTGAATTAGAAATCACGGATTTAAATAAAATTTATTTAGAAAAGGGTAATCTAGATGTAACTTTATTAGGACAAGGTTTTACATGGTTAGATACAGGAACTCATGAAAGTTTAGTAGATGCAACTAATTTTGTGAAAACTGTAGAAACACATCAAAATCGTAAGATTGCTTGTTTAGAAGAAATTGCATATAATAATGGATGGATTACTAAAGATCAATTAAGTAAGTCATATGAATTGTATAAAAAGAATCAATATGGTAAATATTTAAAAGATGTTTTAGATGGTAAATTTATAGATCAATAAGGAGAAATTATATGAAAGTAATTGAAACTGAAATTCCTGGAGTATTAATTATTGAAACAGATGTTTTTGGTGATCATCGTGGATATTTTACAGAAACTTATTCTAAACCTAAATATGAAGCATTAGGAATTAATGTTGATTTTGTTCAAGATAATATGTCTTTTAGTGCTCAAAAGGGTACTTTAAGAGGATTACACTGGCAAAATCCACCATATGCTCAATCTAAATTAGTATCATGTACTAAAGGAAAAGTTATTGATGTTGCAGTAGATATTCGTAAAGGAAGTCCTACTTATGGTAAATGGGTATCTGTAGAATTAAGTGCAGAAAATCATCGTCAATTTTTTATCCCACAAGGATTTGCACATGGATTTTTAACTTTAACAGATGATGTTGAATTCAGATATAAAGTAGATAATGTATATAATAAGGAATCTGAAGGTGGTATGCGTTATGATGATCCTACATGTAATGTTGATTGGGGTAAATTATTAGATGGAATTGAACCAGTTTTAAGTGAAAAAGATATGACTGGACCAACACTTGAAGAATCAAATAATCAATTTGTATATAAGGAAATGTAAAATGTTTTCTCTATATAAAAAGTATAAAGAAATCATAATGTATTTGATTTTTGGAATATTAACAACTGTCGTTAATATTGTAGTATATTTTATTGCAAGCAATGTACTAAATATCAATTATTTAATTTCAAATGCAACTGCATGGTTTTTATCTGTTTTGTTTGCGTATGTAACAAATAAGTTATATGTTTTTGAAAGTTCATCTAAAGAATTTATAAAAGAAATAGTAGCTTTTTTTTCTTCGAGACTAGCAACAGGGATATTAGACATGTTTTTAATGTGGTTGTTTGTAACAGTAGCATCTTTAAATGATGTAGTTGTAAAAATTTTTGTTAATATTTTGGTTATTATTATGAACTATATTTTCAGCAAATTATTTGTATTTAGAAAGGATGACCGTGTTTGAATTTAGTAAGTGTAATAGTACCATGCTTTAATGAAGAAGAAGCCTTACCTTATTTTTATGATGAAATTGTTAAAATATCAAAATTGATGCAGGATGTTGATTTTGAATTTATATTTGTAAATGATGGTTCTAAAGATAAAACTTTATCTGTAATAAAAAATTTAGCTAAAAATGATAGTAGAGTAAAATATATATCATTTTCTAGAAATTTTGGAAAGGAAGCAGCAATATATGCAGGGTTTCAAAATTGTATAGGTGATTATGCTGTTTTGATGGATGCAGATTTACAAGATCCACCGCATTTATTGCCAGAAATGTATAAAGCTATTGTGGAAGAAGGCTATGATAGTGTGGCTACTCGACGTGTTACAAGGAAAGGAGAACCACCTATACGATCTTTTTTTGCACGTGCTTTCTATAAGATTATTAACAGAATTTCTGATGCAGATATTGTTGATGGGGCTAGAGATTATCGTCTTATGAAACGCTCAATGGTTAATGCAATACTATCAATGGCGGAATATAATCGCTTCTCTAAAGGGATTTTCGGTTGGATTGGTTTTGATACAAAATGGATTGAGTTTGAAAATGTTGAAAGAGTTGCTGGTGAAACTAAGTGGTCTTTTTGGAAATTATTTAAATATTCTTTAGAAGGGATTACAGCTTTTAGCGTTGGTCCTTTACAAATTGCTTCCATCTTTGGTTCGATATTTTCGATAATTGCATTTATAATGATTTTGATGATTGTAATTAAAACATTAATTTTTGGAGATCCAGTTAGTGGTTGGCCTTCAACAGTGTGCATTATAATGTTGATTGGTGGTATTCAGTTATTATGCATTGGAATTTTAGGACAATATTTATCTAAAACTTATTTAGAAACAAAGAAAAGACCAGTGTATATTACAAAGGAAACAAATATCGATGAATAATTTTTTGAAATTTTATCAAAAAAAATACTATGTGATCTCAATTATTTTGATTTTTTCAGCTACTATTTTATTTTTTTGTAGTAAAAATTCATTTCTATATTCCTTTAATGATTGGGTTGATGCGAATGCATTTTTTACAATGGGAAAAGGAATGTTTAATGGATTGGTTCCATATAAAGATTTATTTGAACAAAAAGGACCATTGTTATATTTAATTTATGGTATTGGGTATCTTATTGAAAATGATGGATTTATTGGCGTTTTCATTTTAGAAATTATTTCTATGACTTTTACAGGTTATTACCTATATAAAATTTCTTGTTTGTATTTAAATGAAAAATATTCAATTTTATCATCTTGCTTAACAATAACAGTTATTTGTGGTTCTATATCTTTTGTACAGGGAGGAAGTGCAGAAGAATTTAGTTTGCCATTTATGACTTATGGAATATATTCGTTTTTGATTTTAAATGAGAATCGAAAAAAAGAAAAAATTATATTATTTATTAATGGGATATTAGCAGGATGTTTAGCTTTAATTAAATTTAATTTATTAGCTTTTTATTTTATATGGATGGCGATATATTTTTTTCGTTTAATTTTAAAAAAATATTATTTTGATGCTTTTTATGCATGTTTCATATTTTTAGTAGGAATGTCAGTGCCAATATTGATTTCTTTAGTATATTTTTATCTTAATGGTGCTTTATATGATTATATTAATGTATACGTAGGCTTTAATTTATCAGCTTATACGACTAAGTTACCATTAATAGAACGATGTTCTAATATGTTCAGAGCTTTTTATGATCAGTTGAATTATGATTTTGAGATTTTATTACTTACTATTTTAAGCTTAGTTTTCATTATTATATATAAATTTAAGAAAAATATATGGTCAATTATATTTTTAATTTTATCATTTTTATTTTTAATTGTTGGGATTTATTTTGGAGGGTTACCCTACATTTATTATTATTTGTGTTTTATGCCTTATACAATTTTTGGAAGTATCTTTATTTTTAAAATAATACAATTTATTCAAGATAAAATAAAAAAAATAAATGTAGCTAAAATATTTTTTTGTATGATATTTTGCCTAGTATTATCATTTTCAATATATAACTCATATAAATCACCTAATGCTTATACTAGAAATCTTCCAAAGGAATATTATGCACAATATGTTTTTAAAGATATTATTGATAAAAGTGATGATCGATCATTATTAAACTATGATAATTTAGATGGAGGATTTTATACTACTTGTGATATAATTCCGAATGTAAAATATTTTATGAGACAAAATGTTGACTATCAACGTTATCCGGAAATATTAGATAGTCAAAATAGATACATAGAAGAAAAAGTTACAAATTTTGTGGTTGTTAGAGAGTACTTTGGAAATTTAGGATATCATGATACTCTTACTCATCTTAATCAAAATTATCAATTGATTGCTAAGCATGAACAACAATTTGAACATATGGATTTTGTATATTTTTTGTATCAAAGGAAATGATAGAATATGTTAGAAAAGTTAAAAAGGAATTATGTTTTAATTTTTAGTCTTATAGTTTTCCTAATAATGCTAATAAAGCACTTAAATGTTGAATTGGGAACAGGAGACGATATTTGGTTTTTAGATATTGCTCAAAAAACAAATCTTATAGAATATCTCACTATGAGATATAGTACATGGACGAGTAGATTAATAATTGAGGCAATTATGCTCATATTATTACAGCTACCGTCACTAGTTTGGATTGTTTTGGATAGTTTAATATTTGTATTAGTCTATTATGCTATTATAAAAATTTTAAATGGTAAAGATAAACTATGGATTAATGTGGTTGCAATAATTATGTTTTTATCATTTTCTTTTAATTATTTTGGAAGTGCAGGTTGGTATGCAACAACCATTAATTATGCTTGGCCACTAGCTTTTGGTTTGTATGCATTATCATTTATTCCATCATTTTGTGTTTCGAAAGAAATCAGGAAAATAGATTATTTTTTATTAGGGTTTAGTTTATTTTTATCTACAAATCAAGAACAGATGTGTGCCTTGATATTTGGTTTTTATTTTGTTGCTTTATTATATCAGTATATTAGTAACAAAAAGATAAATCGTAGACTATTAGGGGTCATGCTGTTTTGTTTAGTAAGTTTGTTATTTCATGTGACTTGTCCTGGAAATGGTAGCAGAACAATTGCAGAAACTGCAGCATATTATCCATATTATGAAAATTATGGTTTGATGGATAAAATAGTACTAGGATGTTTATCTACTTTTTCGTTTTTAATTAATCAAAAAGAATATATAGTTATTTTATTTTTATTAATAATATCTTATCTTGGACTTAAATCAAAAAAAATAGTTGTAGGGTTTATATCAGTAATACCTATTTTAAGTTTTTTAATTGCTAGAATATCACTTAGATATTCTGGGACAGGATCATTATCACAAATGATAAATAGATTTATGAATCCTATGAATGCTATTCCTTATGATTTTTTAACAGGTATATATATTATTATTATTTTAATTGAAGCCGGTTGTATTATTTATGTAATGCATAAGGTCTTAGACTTTGACATATTTATATTTACTATTATAATTGTTTTAGCGGCTTTTGCTTCTAGATTTATATTAGGCTTTTCACCTTCTAGTTTTGTTTCAGGAGCAAGAACATTTATAAATATGTATATGTTATTGTTGATAGCAGATATTGTTATGTTATTTAAAATAAAACCACAATTAAGTGTAAAAGGAGGAAAATAGAATGAAAATTTTAGTAACAGGTGGAGCAGGTTTTATTGGAGGAAACTTTGTTCATTATATGGTTGAAAATCATCCAGAAGATATGATTGTTAATTTGGATTTATTAACTTATGCAGGTAATTTAGAAACATGTAAACCAGTTGAAGGAAAACCAAATTATAAATTTGTAAAAGGTGATATTGCTGATCGTGAATTTATTTTTAAATTATTTGAAGAAGAAAAATTTGATATTGTAGTAAATTTTGCAGCAGAATCACATGTAGATAGAAGTATCACAGATCCTGAAATTTTTGTTAAAACAAATGTTATGGGAACAACAACATTATTAGATGCTGCTAAAGAATTTGGGGTAAAAAGATATCATCAAGTTTCTACTGATGAAGTATATGGTGATTTACCATTAGATCGTCCAGATTTATTCTTTACGGAAACAACACCATTACATACTTCTAGCCCATATAGTTCTTCAAAAGCTTCTGCAGATTTATTTGTATTAGCTTATCATAGAACATATGGCTTGCCAGTAACAATTTCAAGATGTTCTAATAATTATGGACCATATCATTTCCCAGAAAAACTTATTCCATTAATGATTTCTAGAGCATTAGCTGACGAAGAATTACCAGTATATGGTAAAGGAGATAACGTTCGTGATTGGTTACATGTATATGATCACTGTGTTGCAATTGATTTAATCATTAGAAATGGTCGAGTAGGTGAAGTTTATAATGTTGGTGGTCACAACGAAAGAACTAATTTAGAAGTTGTTAAAACTATTTTAAAAGCTTTAAATAAACCTGAATCTTTAATTAAATTTGTTGAAGATAGAAAAGGACATGATAGAAGATATGCTATTGATCCAACTAAGTTAGAAACTGAACTTGGATGGAAACCAAAATATAATTTTGATACAGGTATTCAACAAACTATTCAATGGTATTTAGATAATAAAGAATGGTGGCAAAATATTTTATCTGGTGAATATCAAAATTATTTTGAAAAAATGTATGCTGGAAAAGTAAAATAATAAAAGAGCTAATTTTTAGCAATGTCATTAAGTTAAGATGACAATATTTAACCAGGAATTATATGAAAATATATTTTTC
>OLNH01000924.1_pt1 | contig 19305 bp, 16 predicted proteins | sample 1643101 | NCBI WGS metagenome assembly OLNH01 (sample SAMEA3136758, study PRJEB25190) | human gut metagenome | biome: human gut; feature: human-associated habitat; material: faeces | place: Austria | collected 2013
GATACAAGTCCTAAACCTTTATTTTTACTCATAATACACATCCACCTTTCTCGAATTCTTGTCCTTCGGAAGTTCTTCAGATTTGTGATCATACATGCCTTTTTCGTTCTGTCATCTTTACCCATTTTAAGGAACCTCTTTTGCATCTGTCAAAAATTTTCTTTTTGTTTCAGCAATCATTCTCATGACTTTCTTATTTACATATTTCCCATCTGTCTGGCATTTCATCCATCTGAATTTTTATTTGTTTGTTGCTATGGGTGTATATTAACAGTTAAATTAACTTCCCACAATTTACAAAAACCGCAGAATGATAAGTTTTTTATCACCCTGCGGTTTTTGTAAAGAATTTTTATGATTTTTCAATATCCTGCTGGAAATTCTGAATAGAGGTAGTCACAGTATTATGAAGAGTCAGGCTCATCTTGTTTACCAGCTCCTCAATGTCCTCTTTCATTCCTGCCTGGATCCACTCAAACATAATCCCCACAAATCCATATTTATAGAAGTTTGCAATGAATTTCTTATCTTCTTCTGTGAGATCCAGCCCCTTACTCTTCTCTTCCACCACACCTGCGATCAGATCATAGGTAAGTTTGAAAAGATAATTCTCCATTCGTTCCCTGTCTACATTTCTGTAAACATTCATGATAAATGGTTTGTTTTCCAGAACTGCCTCAAATACATGAGTCAGCCCTTCTGTCCAGGACTCGGAAGTCTTTTTGCCCTGGAGAGCTCTTGTACCGTCTTCTACGCACGACCATTCTACCAGATCATAGATATCCTTGAAATGGTAATAAAAAGCCATACGGCTGATTCCGCAGTCTGTAGTAATATCTGTGATGGTGATCTTATCCAGCGGTTTCTTCAGAAGAAGCCGCTTCAGGGATTCTTCCAGTGCTGCTTTTGTCGCATTTGGCATATTGATTTCTCCTGTCTGTTTCTATTATATTGCTCCACCAATAACTATCTCCCCCGTTATCTGTGGATTGGATAATAGAATGCTCCACATACTTTAATCGCAGTTATTTCCACTCGTAGTTTCTCAGGTGTCCTTCCAGGTTCATATGGTCAAAATTATTCTGGCGCAGTGCTTCGTAGAGAACGATAGCCACGGAATTGCTAAGGTTCAGAGAACGGATATCTCCGATCATCGGAATTCTTACGCAGTTTTCCTGATTGTTTACCAGAATATCCTCCGGGATTCCGGCACTTTCTTTTCCAAACATAATGTAGCAGTCTTCTTCGTAATGAACATCTGTGTAGGTCTGCGGTGCTTTTGTTGTTGCATAGTAAATCTTTGCTCCCGGATTCTTCTCCAGGAAGTCTTCGAAGTCCAGATACGTAGTCACATCCAGATCTTTCCAGTAGTCCATTCCGGCTCTCTTTAAGGCTTTCTCACTCAGGGAAAAACCCAGAGGTTCGATCAGATGGAGTCTGGTTCCTGTTGCTACGCAGGTGCGGCCGATATTTCCTGTGTTTGCAGGAATCTCAGGCTCATGAAGTACAATATTTAACTTTGCCATTTTTGTTATTCCTCGTATTAAATTTATCTTTCTTTCAATCCAATTTCCCGTCTAAACAAGGTAGTTTGCTTATTAAACTTCCAACATTATTCAACGAGTTTCCATATCTATTATATTATACGATATAATTCATCCTCTGCCGGACGCTCCAGATATCGGGCACTGCCGCCGCTGTACAATAAACGGTCATTGCCGCTGTTTGTCTGTCCAATGATCTCTGCCATGAATCCCTCATTGCGAAGTCTCTGCACAAGGGCCTCGCCTCCGCGGATTCCGATCAGTACTGCACCATCTGCCTGAAGTTTATATGGATTCAGATCAAAAATCTCGCACACTTCTATCGTTTCCTGGCGGATCGGAACTTTACGGAAGTCTGCTTCCAGCCCTACCTCCGAAGCTTCTGCCATCTTCCAGAGTGCACTCAGGAAACCACCTTCACCCATCGCATATAATGCGCTGGCACCTGCTTCCTGCGCAGTTTTCCAGATAATGCTGCCAGCCCCATAATCGCTCCAGAGTGAAATACAATTCTGAATAAAACCGGCAGAGAATCTCTCTGCCAGTTTGTCCTTTTTATTTTTTGCTATTACAGAGGTTCCTTTCAGAGCCACCGGACATGCCACTACCAGTTCATCTCCCGGTTTCAGACATCCGGTTATTTCTGCCCTCAGAGCCTCCATTGCTGCCTGTCCAAGTCTCATTTGTTTTCTCCTGAATATTAATTATACAAGCAGAGACAGAACGGTCGGCACTACCATTGCCAGTACCAGGATGATCGCAATGATCGCAGTGATCACTTTACGGTTCTTCGGATTAAACATTCCCATTTTTCTTCACCTCTTTAAGCCCTGTTCGGGTTCTCAAACACATCTTTCGTCACATCTGTCACGCGGGCATTATTTGTCAGCGGATCGCGGTATGCATAATCAAACAACAGCACTTTTCCATCTGCAAATACTTCCACATGTGCATTCTTTGCCACTTTTTCCCGTTTTCTGAAGTCCCATATCAGTCTCTCAAAAGGCTTCTGGTCTCTGGCAAAGCCCGGACGGCTTTTCAGATTCTCTCTCAGATAGAGATCATACACCATCTGGTCTTTTACCTGATCCATGGAAATCTCCGACACATCCTCCAGAAATTCCAACAGAATCTCATATCTTCGCATTCTTGTATGAGAAACATCACCATAACCTTTTTCCATATAAAAATTGCCAAGTCTCTCATAAATTGAGAAGGCATCCGGGAAAAAGCCTTCCAGATATTCAAGTGTATTCTGGAATTGTCCACTATTATAATACACTTCCACCATATTTTCCACCGTTTTCAGCTTCAGAACGTGGTCATAATCTAGCCATTTCGTGGAAAGCACCTCATAAGGCTCCCGTGTTTTGTATACAATGCCGTATTCCTGACACATTTCCATCATGTGGGAACCTTTTAATACTTTGAGAAATCCTAACTGGAGCTGCTGCGGTTTCAGTGCATAGACATCATTAAAGGAGTGTCGGAAGCTGTCGTAGTCTTCATATGGAAGTCCTGCGATCAGGTCCAGATGCTGATGGATGTTGCCAAAGCTGTGAATTCTATCTACTATTCCTTTCAGTTTCTCGAAATCCATGGTTCTGTGGATTGCCTTGATCGTGTCCGGATTTGTAGACTGTACTCCGATTTCAAGCTGGATCAGACCCGGACGCATAGTAGACATTTCCTGCAGTTCCTCTTCTCTTAAGAGGTCTGCGGAAATTTCGAAATGGAAGTTTGTCACGCCGTTATCGTGTTCATTGATATACTTCCAGATTGCCATTGCATGGTCATGTTTACAGTTAAAAGTACGGTCCACAAACTTCACCTGCGGCACCTTATTGTCTATGAAAAACTGCAGCTCTTTTTTTACCATCTCTGTATCTCTGAAACGCAGTTTCTTATCAATCGAAGAAAGACAATAACTGCAGGAGAACGGACATCCTCTGCTGCTTTCATAATAAATGATCCTGTTCTTAAAATCGGACAGATCTTTGTAAATGAATGGGATACTGCTTAAGTCCATGATCTGGCGCCATCCATTATGTATGATCTTCTCTCCGTCTTTGTAACAGATTCCTGTCATATCTTTCAGATCCTGTGAATTCTTTTCTACATAATATCCGGCAAGTTCTCTGAATGTTTCCTCACCCTCTCCGACCATGACACCCTTAAATTCCGGGTTCTCTGTCAGGAATTTCTCCGCATCATAAGAAACTTCCGGACCGCCGGCCCAGAAGTCGGCGCCCGGAAGAATCTTTATCAGATCTGCCATCAGTTCTTTTACAAAAGAAAGGTTCCAGATATAACAGGACACGCATACCACATCAGGATGCTCCAGATAAATATCCCGCATGATATCATCTTTCTGCTGATTAATGGTATATTCCTTCAGCACAATATGATCTGCATACTCTGCTGCATACGCCTGCAGATCATAAACAGCAAGATTGGAATGAATATATTTGGCATTGCATGCCGCTAATAAAATCTTCATAAGTTCCTGTTCAACCTTCCAGTGCTGCTTTTAATTCTTCTTTGGAAGTAAGACCTACGAAACGTTTCACTTCTGCTCCGTCTTTAAACAGGATCAGTGTCGGGATGCTGACTACACGGAACTGCTGTGCAAGTGCCATGTTCTGATCTACGTCAACTTTACCTACCGCATAGCCTTCTTCTGCCAGTTCTTCTACGACCGGTCCCTGACGCATACATGGTCCGCACCATGTTGCCCAGAAATCGATCAGAATTGGTTTCTCGGATTCTAATACTTCTGTTTCAAAATTTGCTACTGTAATCTCTTTTGCCATGATTTATTTCTCCTTTACTTGTTCTTAATTATCAGATATTTCTAACAGCAGCTCCTGCAGAATCATTTTTTATTTAATGACCTTACATATTTTCCTGCATTGATACCTGCCTGTGCTCCCTCATAAACCGCTTTCGCTACCTGAAGAAGTCCGCCTGTACAGTCACCTGCCGCATAGAGTCCCGGAATGGTTGTCTCCATATTCTCATTTACTTTAATGTTGCCTTTTTCTGTCAGCTCTGCCCCCATTTGACGGGCGATCTCCGTACTGCCGGCAGTTCCCATTGCAATAAACACCCCGTCTGCAGGACAGAAATTATTTGCCTGCTGCTCTGCACTCATTTCCTGTGCCTGTACATCAGGTGCAAGACGGATTCCGGACACCAGATCATCGCCCTCTACAGACTGAATCTTCATTGTATTTACGCTGATATTTTCCTCCGGTGTAAATTCCGGTTCCTCGCCGTTTGTATAAATAGTTACGGTAGAGGCTGTATTGGACAATTCCTTCGCTTCATGCATGGCAAAGTCACCGTTTCCCAGAACTGCTACATCCTTGCCTCTGTAAAAGAAAGCATCGCAGATCGCGCAGTAGCTGACACCTTTTCCCTCAAATTCCTTAACACCCGGAATCTTCGGTGCAGCACGTTTGCTTCCTGTTGCAAGGATCAGACTCTGCGTCTCAAATTCACCCTCTGTAGTCTTTACCACAAAAGTATCAAATCCGCCAACTCCCAGAACCTGCGCATCCAGCATTCTCACGCCAAGTGCTTTCGTCTGAGCAATTCCTGTGTCATATAGTTCCTGACCGGACAGAGGATGCTCCAGTCCGTAATAATTCTCTATTTTCTCTGCTTTCTCCAAAGCACCGATACCATTATTGATCACCAGCGGATCCAGATTCCCTCTTACAGCATAAAGTGCTGCGGAAATTCCGGCAGGTCCGGCACCTATGATTATGACTTTCTCCAATTTATGTCACCTGCTCTCTGCTATTATTCTCAATATGTTTCAATATATGCTGTTTTTTTCTGCTTCAGTATGATCAACAGCCGTTACTGATCACAGCGCGAACAATAACTAACAGCTACTGTTACTATACTACGATTCATGCAAAAAATCCATTCTTTTATTTGGATAATTTTAGTTTACAATTTTCCCAAAAATATGCTGTTATAAAAACCTCCCGGACAGATGTTCATTTTTACATCAGTCCGGGAGATTTTTACATTTCCATTTTCTATTTTACTTTGATAACAGCCTTTACAAGATCTGTTTTATTATTGACCGCTTCATCATATGCATCCTGAATATGCTCAAGATCAAATTCATGTGTTACAATTCCTTTTACATTGATCGCACCACTTGATACTGCTGCGATTGCCTTTGGATAAATATTTCTGTAACGGAATACAGATTTGATGGTTGCCTCTTTATCCATGATCTGTGCAAAATTATAGGTAATCTCTTCTTTTGCGGAAATTCCTACTAAAGTGATCGTACCACCTCTTCGTACAATAAACGGAGTCTGAGCAATTGTAACCGGTGAACCTGCAGTCTCAAAAACAACATCGGCTCCGCGTCCGTTTGTAAGTTCTTCAATCTTTTTCAGCGCATCTTCTTTTCCGCTGTTAATCACCTCTGTTGCACCAAGCTCTATTGCTTTCTGCAAACGTGCTTCTACAAGATCAGCTACAATAATCTTACCAGCTCCATGTGCTTTACATGCAAGAAGCGTCACAAGTCCTATACATCCGGAACCAAGAATTACAACAGTATCTCCGGTCTTAACCCCACCCTGTTCAGAAGCATAAAACCCTACTGAAAGTGGTTCAATAAGAGCCCCTTCCTTTGTAGAAACATTATCTGGAAGTTTAAAACACATATTCTCCGGAAAAGCTATGTACTCCTCATTACATCCCTGCACTGGAGGTGTTGCCAGAAAGACAACATCCGGACACAGATTATAATGACCTGACTTACACTGTTCGCACTCTCCGCATGTAATTCCAGGTTCCAATGCTACTCTGTCTCCAACCTTCAACCTCTCTACTTCTTCTCCAACTTTCACAATAGTTCCTGCACATTCATGTCCAAGCATATAGTCTTCAGATAAATCTACTTTGTAAGAACCACAACATCCATTATGGAAATAGTGAACATCCGATCCACAGATTCCCACATATTCAAGTGATACCAGGACTTCCTTTTTCCCAATCTCCGGAACCGGGATTTCTTTGATAACCATTTTATCTATGCCCCTCATAAAGGCACCTTTCTGCATTGTCATTTCTTTGCTCTCCTTTTTGTTTTATATTTCGACTCACTTTTAATTTATTCTTTGATATCTTTAGTATATTATTTTATGTAAGTTATGTCAATATTTTTACGTAAGTCTGTACATTTACACAAATATCATTCTGCATTTTTGTATATTTTGATATTTTTTCTATTATGTTTTGTATTTTTTTTATTTAAGTATCTTTACACTTTTTCACATTTTTTATTTAAGTTTTAGAAATCCATGGTTTTTGCCAAACAATAATGTTAAAATATAGTCACTTTATCACTGTCAATCCAATCAGATATAAAATCAGGAGAATTTGAATATGGACGAAACAATTGTACGTAATAAAAATATTGAAGAGATCTATCGGCTTATCTATCAAAACAGACAAATTTCCAGACAGGAAATTTCCAGACTTCTGAACATCAGCCTGCCTACCACCACTCAAAATCTGAATACCCTTCAGGAACTGGGACTGATTCATAAAGCCGGAGAATTTCAATCGACAGGCGGACGAAAACCATCTATTTATTGCTGTGTACCGAACGCCCGCTATGCTGTTGGTATTGATATCACAAGGAACCATCTTTCCATAGTTCTTGTTGATCTTGCTCTGAACCTTATTGACAGCCTCAGAATACGGATTGCATTCGAAGAAAGTGATTCTTATTTTTCTGCTCTCAACAAACATTTGGAACAGATCATCTCTCAGAATATTTCTGACCGCTCCCGTTTACTTGGAGTTGGTATTTCACTGCCCGCACTCCTTGGAACCGACCATAAGACTGTCAGTTATGCTACCGTCATCCCTCTGTCCTCCGATATATATTCCAAACTGGAAAAATATATCCATGCCCCTTTTCTGTTCTTTAATGATTCTAACTCTGCGGGCCTGGCTGAAAGCTGGAAAGGGAATTATACGAATTCTGTGATTTATCTTTCTTTGAGCAACAGTATCGGCGGCGCAAATATGAATGGAAAAACACTTTATACGGGAGATCATAACCGAAGCAGTGAGTTTGGACATATGACTATTATTCCACATGGCAAACGTTGTTACTGCGGACGTTACGGATGTCTTGATGCATATTGTTCCTCTAATGTATTATCTGATTTTACGCACGGCAACTTGAAAGAATTTTTCAAGCAGATAAAATCCAACCAGGGACTGCGCAATGTATTTGATGACTATATGGATCATCTGGCAATTGCAGTCAATAACCTTCGCATGTGTTTTGACTGCGACATTATACTTGGAGGAAACGTAGGCGCATACATCTCTGACTATATAGAAGACTTCCGCCAAAAAGCGCTTGAACTCAATCCATTTGAAAATGATGGAAGCTTTATCCATCCCTGCCATTACCCTACCGAAGCGGCAGCTGTCGGTGCGGCAATATACTATATTGACGGTTTTGTCCAGAATTTTGCTATATAAAACTGTGCTCTTTTTTCTATATAAATGAAACTTATTTCTATTTTCATTACAGGCATTCTGCGTTATGGTAAAAACACTCATTATAATAAAGGAGGCTCTTTTTATGCTCAAGAAAACTTATCACAATCCTCTTCTTCCCGGTTTTTATCCAGATCCTTCTATCTGCCGTGTAGGGGAGGATTACTATATGGTCACTTCATCTTTTGTCTACTATCCGGGACTGCCAATTTTCCACAGTAAGGATCTGGTTCACTGGGAGCAGATAGGGCATGGGATTCACAGACCTGAACAGCTTGACTATAAGAACTGCGAGACTTCTGAGGGATTATGGGCTCCGAGTATCCGTTATCATGATGGAACTTATTACATTATCAACACTTTCGTATCTGCAGGACGTGAAGCAGACCGTGACAATTATATTATTACAGCGAAAGATCCTGCAGGTTCCTGGAGTGATCCGGTTGTTGTAAAAGGTGCAGACGGAATCGATTCCAGTCTTTTCTTTGATGATGACGGCTCTCTGTGGTATGTGGGCAACTATATCAGCCCGGACTGCCTTTACGAAGGACATCATGGTATCTATCTGAATGAACTTGACCCGGAAACCTTCCAGTTCAAAGGACCTCGTTATATCATCTGGGACGGTGTAAAAACACGCAGCAAATGGATTGAAGCTCCACATATTTATAAAAAAGATGGCTGGTATTATCTTCTCGTTGCAGAAGGCGGCACTTTCGTAAATCACAGTGTACAGATGGCTCGCTGCCGCACTATCCAGGGCGATTATGAGATCTGCCCGAGAAATCCGATCGTTACTCACAGACATATGCCTCTGTTAAACCCGATTTCTGTAACAGGACATGCAGATATCGTAGAAACTCAGAATGGTGAATGGTGGATGGTTCTTCTTGCCGTACGTGCATATGAGGGAGGTCATTACAATCTTGGACGCGAAACCTTTATGGTTCCGATCGTATGGGCAGAGGACGGATGGCCTATGGTCGACAATGAAACAGGACTTGTCCAGACCGAAGACCGCCTTCCGGATCTGCCTAAAACTATTTATCCTTTAATGCCTGAATCTGATAACTTTGAATGCGATACTTTGCAGATGCAGTGGAATACTATTCATCCACCAATTAAACCAATCTATTCTCTGACAGACCGCTTCGGATATCTGCGTCTGTATACAAGAGAAGAAGTTATAAACGAAATCTGCCTTCCTTCTTTCGTAGGACGCAGGCAGCGCCATAAAGTATTCCTGGCAAAAACAGCGATGGAATTTACTCCTGCAAATGAAAATGAAGAGGCAGGAATTGCCCTTGTGCAGGACGACCGTTTCCATTATCTTATGGTATTAGTCCAGAAAGATGGAAAACCATTCCTTCAGGCTTACAAAACAGAAAATGGTGCAAAATCTCTGCTCGCAGAAACCGAGATCAAAGATGTAAAACGCCTCTACCTCAGCGTTCAGGGTAATACTACCGATTATGATTTCTATTATGGATACACAGATCAGGAAATGATTCCGCTTGTCAGAGGACTGGATGCTTCTCTGTTAAGTTCTGTAGTAAATAACGGATTTACAGGAACATACCTCGGTATGTATACAAGTTCCAATCATCAGCCAAGTACTAACTATGCTGACTTTGACTGGTTTAATTATCAGGGAGAATAATTTTTTTCAAAACATAACGCAAAGAGGAACTGTCGTACCTGACAGTTCCTCTTTGTTATAAACAGCAGATCTCCGTTTACTCTCCCATACGGATATTCTTTACTGTTTTGTTTTCAAATGTAAGTTCCGAATAAGTTCTTATTCCTCCATTTCCAGTAGGTGCCTGAGCCAGCAATCCTACTTTTACAGTCTTATCAACCGGAAGATTAAAGAATCTCATCATATAAAATTTCTCACCGTCAGTTGAATAATGGAACGCAAAAGAGTCACCACATCTGCATATCTGCAGCCAGGCGGTATTTCCTTCTATATTGCATCCATTTGCATCATCTGACTCCCCATTTCTTGAAACAACGCTGACAGCTGCATGTGTCCCAAAATCCGTCATTTCAAAGCAGGCTTTTGCCCAGTTTTTCATATCTTGCATTACCATGACAGATGCAGAATCATAAATATCTTTAAAGTCATGAGATACTTTTACTTTCATTACAAAATCGCCGGAGATTTCTGTATAATAAAATGGTGCATTGCACAAAGACTCCGGTGTAATTCCTTCTTCACTGATTGCACCATTATTAAAGAAGAAATCACTTTTTGCAGGAGCCAATATTTTTATAATATCTCCCTCTGTTTTTGCCTGTCCTTCATTTAACCATTTAAATTCCATTGAAGTATCCTCCTTTTTACCACACATTCATTATATACTGCAATACGGTTCATCATCTGTTTATAGTAAAACAGCTTTATCTCCCCGATTTATCTAAATAATAATTCCGAAAGCAGCCTTTGTCCAGTACGCACTTTCCTGTAAGATACTTACCTTAGTGCAACCATAAATACAGGCAGACACGATAATATTCCAGTTTTTGTATATCCCAACTCAATCAGTTGTATACTTCTGCACTTTGTTCCGTCTGCGATACTCTGAAGGTGTCATTTCATAAGTTTCAGAGAAAATTTTGTTGAAATAACTTCTGTTTGAATATCCTGCTTTTTCACAGATCCTGCCAATCTTCATATCTGTTTCTGCCAGCAATTCAGCAGATTTTCTTAGCAGAATACCTCTACCAATCTCCGACAGAGTTTTTCCTGTGTGTTTTTTTGCAATGCGTTCTACATAATCACTGTTATATCCGGTAATTGCTTCAATCTCAGCACGGGTAAATATCCCCTCACTGTTTTCATATGCGCACAAAATCCCTCTCAATATCTGTTCTTCATTCGACAGTTTTGCACTGTGAGTTTCCCTGTTATATATCTTTGTATCTTCCAGACACTCGATCATACGGCAAAGAAGCGCCTTCATCATATATCTTTTGCCCGAATGTCTCTCCGTAATTTCCGATATCATTTTCCTTACAAGTTCCAAAAATCTCTCAAATACGTCTCCATCCTTTAACCTGAACTCAATATATTCCTTTGCATTGTAAAAAGGTGTCTTTTTATTATCCGAAAAAAGTTCATAAAAAAAACTTCCGATCGGTACGCGCCGTCCCTGTTCATCATAGCTGTAATTTTCCTCCAGCAGATTTTTTATAAACTTCTCCTCCAGCAAAAAAAGAACAATTTCCACATTCTGATCCATAATTTCCCGATGATGGATATTTTTGTTAGAAAGAACACCATCCCCCGGATCAAAAGTTACTTTTTCTTCTTCAAACTGCATGGTAAGTTTTCCTGAAAGAACAAATGTAATTTCATAGAAATCATGGATATGCAACGGCAGTGCCTCATGTTCTACATATTCTTTATATGTACAATTACAGACAAGGTTATTATATTCACTATATTCTATACTCGAAAAAGCATCATTCTCCAGATTTGCCATCTCATATATGATCATATAGGGCATATCCATCTTCACAAATTCATAAACAGATTCTCCCATTCTGTCACATGATAAGAGAGCATTTTTAGTCTGTTTTAGATACATTTTATACGAACCTCCTCTGTTTCAGATATTTTTATCTACCTGCAGAAATTATATAATAAACACATATTCAATACAAGATTTTAACTATTTGAATCAAATCAGTAAAATCGGAACAGGAGGATTTCATGAATACTATAAATTGTTCAGATAACATCTCTACACCGGATATCAATATTAATGATGCAGGTTTTAAATATACTTTGTCTCTTATCAATGGAAAATATAAAATGATTATCATGTACTGGCTTGCCAAATATAAATCCGTCATGCGGTACGGAGAACTAAAACGTGCGCTCGGCACTGTTTCTCATAAAACTCTCAGCAGTACTTTAAAAGAATTAGAAGCAGATTCTCTTATTATCCGCAAAGAATATCCACAGATCCCGCCTAAAGTCGAATATCGTCTTTCCGAACAGGGAAACTCTCTCCTACCGCTCTTAGATATTATGTGCAGCTGGGGTAATGCACATCAAAAGCAGCAGACATCAGATAACTCAGATATTGCCTGCTGACAAGTTAATTTTTAAACTGATCAGACATACGTAAAAACGGATTGCCGCTCAGTACAAGTCTGCAATCCGTTTTATCATAAAAACCATCTATTTTTTATTCAAGCGTATAACCCTATCCCCTTCTGTTTATTACTTTTTTGCAATTAAAGCAGGGGGACTTACCTGATTCAGTTAAAATACTTTTTAATCTGTTTTACCAATGTATCCACATCTTCAGCTTTTACAAGGAACCTCTCTGTTCCATTAATTTCCACGCTGTCATAGGTGTCATCGTATGTGTAATATTTCAGAGTTACTTCCGGAGCTTCTTCTGTGTTTCTGTGGAATGTTACAGTTAGGACTTCTTCTTTCTCTGCTGCATCTTTCGTCTCTTCAATCTCAGAATCAAGCATTACGCTCTGAAGCGCCTGATACAGCTCAGTAAATTTCTCTTTCTTTACTGTTTTCTTTCCGAACTTGTAATCTCCGCCATCCAGTTTCATCGTATATGTTTTCTTTCCGATGGTCATGTCTACACTGTCAAGTGTATCAATATTTACCAGTGCCGGGATCTTCAGAAGCAGGTTAAATGGCTTCAGTTCCAGAAGACTGTTTACAGATTCTTTGGAAAGCAGGTATACTGCATCTTCATATCCTTTTACGCAAGCATAATAGTCACCGTTGTCATCGGTATTTCCGATGAGGATCGTTGCTGTTGCATCTGCATCTTCTGTTTCTCTGGCAGTATCGTCATTGACTGTATTTACGAAATCTACGGTAAAATAAGTCTGAGTCGTATCCAGTCCGGTATCTGCATCTGATGCATCAACACCGTTGCTGAGATCAAAATTAACCAGTACACCAAACATTTCATACATATTCTCAGTGTTTACTGTTGCGATCTCATCGTAAGGATTGGTGATCTCCCAGTAGTCGAAATCCATCTTATAATCTGCCGGTTCCTGTTTGATCTGGAATACTTCTTCGCCATCCTTTACAATGGAGAATCTGCGGATGGAATAGGTGGACATTCTTGGATGTTCTACATTCTTCAGTTCTGTAGTTTCCGCTGTGTCTTCTGCCTGATCTGCTGTTTCGTCTTCGGCATCTTCTGTCGTCTCAGAATCCTCTGCTGTATCTTCTGTTTCATCTGCCCATACAGGACAGGATATAACTGCGGAGCCTGCCGCGCCAGCAGTAAACATGGCTGTCATCCCAAGAAGTAATATTTTTTTGATTTTGTTTTTCATGTCTGTGTTCCTCCTGTCCATATATGATATGGCTTTTTATTTTATCCCCCTGTCCCGCAATTACAACAGGGGGCTTTATTTAATATTCTCAAATATCAGAGTGTAATCTCAACCTCAACAGGTTTATGTCCAGTCAGCTCTGCGCTTCTTGCATCCGGCTGGGATACCCCTGCAAATAAGCGGAAATGTTTTCCTGTGATGTAACGGTTACCGTCTTCATCAACTACATTCATTGCCTTATTTGAAATTGTAAATTCTACAGTTTTCTCCCCTCCTGCCTTCAGAGATACTCTCTTAAATCCGCAGAGACTGTAATTGCGGACTGCAAGTGGAGAATCAAGGTCTTTGATATATACCTGAACAACTTCATCTGTATCTACAGTTCCATTGCTCTTAACAGTTGCTTTTAATGTGATATCGGACTCTGCAGATACTTCACCGATAACCTCTGCACCTGTTACGCAGGCATCGCTGTATGTAAGTCCGTATCCAAATGGATAAAGTGCTTCTTTCTCCATATAACGATAAGTTCTGTTTTTCATGGAGTAGTCTGTGAATTCCGGCATTCCTTCCAGGTCTTTGTAGAAAGTGATCGGAAGTTTTCCTGATGGAGATTCTTTTCCGAAGAGAAGATCTGCCACTGCACGTCCGCCTCTTGCTCCCGGATACCATGCGAGAAGGATTCCATTGCAGTTATCCTGTGCATAATTAAGGTCAATTGCGCTTCCTGCCATAAGAACTACGATGGTAGGTTTCCCTACTGCAGTTACTTTCTCAATCAGTTCTTCCTGTACTTTCGGAAGATGAAGATCAACCTTATCGCCGGATGCATCGCTGTTTCCGGTATCTCCTTCTTCGCCTTCGAGAGTCTCATCAAGACCTACACAGAGTACAACCATATCGCTGTTCTCTGCCGTGATCACTGCCTCAGAGATTCTGTCCTGATCCCATGCCAGGTTTTCAACCTTATCTTTATATAAATCACAGCCCTGAGAATAAAGAATTCTTACATCATCCCCTGCCTCTGCGCGGATTCCCTCAAGAACAGTAATATATTCAGAAGATGTTCCGTGGTAGTTTCCAATCAGAGCAGCACGGCTGTCTGCATTCGGTCCGATCACACCAATGGTATTTACTTTCGATTTATCAATTGGAAGAACTCCGTCATTCTTCAAGAGTACGCAGCTCTTTCTTGCCATCTTAAGAGCCTCATCAATGTGCTCTTTGCACTCTACCACACTATACGGTATCTTATCATATTCACTTCCGTCAAACAAGCCCAGAAGATATCTGGTTGTCAGAAGTCTTACCGCAGATTCTGTGATCTTCTCTTCTGTCACAAGTCCATCCTGATAAGCGCCCATCATATGAAGATATGTATTTCCACAGTTCAGATCACAGCCTGCATTTAACGCCATAGCTGCGGACTGTCTTGGTGTGGAAGTTACCATGTGGTGTTCATGGAAGTCACGGATTGCCCAGCAGTCAGAAGTAAAGTGGCCTTCAAATTTCCATTTCCCTCTCAGGACATCTTCCATAAGATATTTATGCGCACAGCATGGTTCTCCGTTTGTTCTGTTGTAAGCACCCATTACTGCTTCTACATCTGCTTCTGTAACAAGCGCTTCGAAAGCCGGAAGGTATGTTTCCCACATATCTTTCATGGTTGCCTGTGCATCAAATTCATGTCTGAGAGATTCCGGTCCGCTGTGCACTGCATAATGCTTTGCGCATGCTGCTGCTTTCATTACAGGTCCGTCACCCTGGATTCCTTCTACGAATTTCACGCCAAGTCTGGATGTCAGATATGGATCTTCACCGTAGGTTTCATGACCTCTGCCCCATCTCGGATCTCTGAAAATATTTACGTTCGGGGACCAGAAAGTAAGACCTTTATAGATATCCCTGTCTTCTTTTGAGGAGTATGCATTGTATTTTGCTCTGCCCTCTGTTGCGATGATATCGCCGACTTTTTTCATCTCATCATCGTCAAATACTGCTGCCATTGCGATTGCCTGTGGGAACATGGTTGCCACGCCTGCTCTGGCTACTCCGTGCAATGCTTCATTCCAGTAATTGTATGCCGGAACACCCAGTCTTTTCACAGGAGCAGCATCGTATTTTAACTGGGAAGCCTTCTCCAGAAGTGTCATCTGGGATACCAGTTTCTCTGCTTTTTTTCTTGCTTCTGCTCTTTCTTTTCTGTGGTCTTTCATTTCAAGATCCTCCTCGTATTATATAGTTTGATATTTGCTCAGCAGATACCAGTACAGCACATATACCAGCCTGCATTATGTGTTCTGCATCTCTTCTCTGTATTTCGTCGGAGATTTTCCTGTATGTTTCTTAAATGCCAGGGAGAAATAATTCGTATCTCTGTATCCTACCATCATAGCGATCTTTCCTGTCTTGATGCTGGTAGTTTCCAACAGGCTCTTCGCCTTCTCAATCCTCTTTCTGACAATATATTCGTTACACCCTTCACCGGTAATCCTCTTAAATAATCTGGAGAAATAATTCGGTGTGATATAGAGGTTTGCCGCAATACTGGAAACTGAAATATCCTCAGCCAGATGCTCATCTATGTAATGTTTCGCATTGGAAATGGTATAATGTACATTCTCTTCATCTTTTCCAATAAGCTGCTCAATAAACATTCTTGTAATCTCACAGGCCTCTTCTTTTCCTGCTGATGACAGACTCTTGGAAAGTGCATCCAGCTTTCCTTCCTCCACCTCACAAGATTCTTCCATGTAGGAAAAAAGCAGAGAAGATGCAATCTCAAAACAGCATCTGCGCACAGCAGCAGGAGAAAGATTGTAGGATTCTGTTGCCTTAGAAAAAGTGTTAAATGCCTTCAGTACATAATCCGGAGTTCCTATATTGGAGATCATAATATTTCGCAGTTCTGCATAGATTTCCCAGAAGATTTTCTTCTTGTTCTGGGCTCCCATTGTCTGTATAATGTCCTGAATATTCTTTTTCTCATGTTCCAGAAGATATCTGGCATCATTGTAGGAAATTGCCAGGTTTTCAAATCCCTCTACTGTACTTCCCACAGTGATCTTTGGTTTATATTCAAATTCATCTTTCAGCACATCCGACAATTCTTCAATCTGTTCCAGAACGCTGTCATCATCCTCTTTTTCAAAACAGACGATTGCGATCGTACCGTCATCATCTGTGAATGTGATTCCTCTATTCTGGGAATCTACCATGCTCATACAGACATTTTTAACAGACATTGCACGAAATTTTTCATCGTTCTGCTGATCTGTATACATACCCTGTTCCAGAAGGATCAGGCTCATTTTCTGCTTAACATCAAACTGGAAATCATTCTGCAGAATGTATAACTGCATCTCGTTATCTGCCTTCGCATGAACCAAATTTCTCATGCACTGCTCCAGCCTCATCTGAACTACAGATCCCTGAGACCTCCACATTCTGGCCTGATGTCTTTCTTCATTCTCCTGTTTTTTCAGTTCATTTATCTGCTTTTCTATTGCCTCGAAAAGGTCATCTTCATCAATCGGTTTCAGGAAAAAGTCCTGCACCTGAAGCCGCAGACTCTCTCTTGCATACTCAAAATTATCAAAACCTGTAAGTACGATTACACGCAGTTCAGGTACTAATTCTCTGGCCGCTTTGATCAGTTCCAGACCCGTCATTTCTGTCATCTGGATATCTGTAACCATAATTTCAGGGCCTTCTTCTTTGAGAATCTTCAAAGCCTCGTTTCCTGACGCAGCAGTAAAGACATCGTCAATTCCCAGTTTCTTCCAGTCTATGGCATTTTTCATACCCATGCGTATCATTTTTTCGTCATCAACTATCAGTACTCTATACACACGTCCACTCGCCTCCCGCTGTATTCTTTTTGATTTCTGTCTGATATGGCAGATGGATCACGACAGTTACCCCACCCGAATCATTCTTCTGATAATGAAGCCCATATCCTTCACCAAAAAGAAGTTCAATCCTCTTGTTTACATTCCGTACTCCATATCCGAAGGAATCCTCATATCTGGAGAGCTGTTCATTCATTTCATCTATCTGTTCCTGACTCATTCCTGTACCGGTATCTGATACTTTGATCACAACTTCATCCCCATCTTTATATGCGGTAAGATAAAGCGTACCTTTTTTTCCCTCTTTTACTTTCATTCCATGGTAAATGGAATTCTCTACCAAAGGCTGCAGGGTCAGCTTCGGTATCAGGCTTTCTTCCACCCGAGATTCCACGACGATCTCACTTCCGATAATATTGTCGTATCTCATGTTCTGGATGATCATATAATTTCTGATGTGTTCTATCTCTTCTCTGATTGGTATCACATCGTGTCCCTTGCTGAGACAGATCCTGTAATACTTCGCAAGTGCTTTTACCATTGTGGAAATTTCTTTATTTCCTTCAGCAATCGCCTGCCAGTGGATACATTCCAGTGTATTATACAGGAAATGCGGCTGGATCTGCGACTGAAGAGCATTAAAACGGATCTGCTCCAGCTGATGCTGTTCCAGTTTTACCTGCTCCATCAGTACTTCGATCTCATCCATCATGGAGTTAAAGCCGACTGCCAGCTTGGTAAAATCTTCTCCCATATTGTCCACATTAATTCTTGTTCTCAGAGATCCTGTTGCTACATGATCCATCTTGGATACTACCTTATTAAGAGGCTGATACATCTTCTTGATCAGAACTCTTATAATAATGCTTACCGTGATCAGCACTATGATCAGAACCAGAGTCACAACAATCATTGTATGAAATCCTGACTCCATCAGTTTATAGGAAGAAATGGAACTGACTACATAATAGTTCCAGTTTTTTATCTTCTGACATACATATATATTTCCATTCTTTGAAAATATCTGTATCCCATTTTCCATTTCATCTATGTAATTTACATAACGGCCTGTCTCCTCTTTATCCTTTGAAAGGAGGATCATTCCGCCTGTATCAACCACTCTTGTTTCTGCTGAAGAATCTCCTACAGCCAGCATTCTCTGTACTGCCGGATCATCGAAATTCATACACAGAAGACCTTTTGCATCAGATACTCTTCTGCTATCATATAGCGGATAATACAAACTCAGTGTGTATCTGTTTCCTTTATAATAATCATTATTATAGGAAACTTTCAGAGTTCCTTTCTGTGCATATTTGCTTCTGTCATATGCCTGAGGATACACTTCTTCAAACTGCGTTACTGATAAAGAACCTTTTCCTCTGTAGTAATAGCTCTTGTAATCTGAACTGACAACAGCAGCAAAATTCAGACTCTCATACATATTATTCAGATTCTCAAGTTTACTGTAAATTGCGTTAATATCCTCTGTTTTCAATGCATTTCTCTGCACCTGCCTGCAATAATTCTGTACAGAGTCATCCATGATCGTGCCCAGTACGATTTCTTTATATGAATCCATCGCACTCTGAAAAGATTCCGCAACTGTATTGTTCTGCATCTGCAGAAGTTCTACAGACTGTTCTTTCATTGATGCCATAGAAAAAGTCAGAGAAACACCTGCAACCGTCAATGTTACAATAAGTATACTGACGGTCACAAGTAAAAGTATTTTTTTATCAAATTTCCAGTGGCTGAATTTCGTTTTCCATTTGTTCATGTTGTCTTTCCTCGTCTGTCACGTAATTTCCAAATATGTACAGATACAGATTTGGGGGCAAAGAATTTTGCCCCCAATATCATACCATATATTCCAGTAAATAGACACAACAGATTCTGTGGAAAGAATCAACCTTTTACAGCACCTGCTGTCATACCTTTTACCAGTTTATCCTGGAAGATAATGAACATGATAACCATTGGTAAAAGTGTTAATGTAAGAACCGCCATGATCATTGGTG